>JAAUYH010054665.1_pt1 | contig 32867 bp, 32 predicted proteins | sample 7278061 | NCBI WGS metagenome assembly JAAUYH01 (sample SAMN14350203, study PRJNA611818) | marine sediment metagenome | isolation source: surface marine sediment (0.6m) | place: French Polynesia: Moorea | collected 2018-08 | reverse complement strand
GTCGCACTCGACCAGGGCGTTGACAACGCGTTCGATTTCCCGGGATTCGTTCCGGCGTACGTGAGGCCGTTGTTCTGCCGTGGCGTGGGGCCGTTTCGCTGGGCCGCATTGTCGGGTGACCCCGAAGACATCTACCGCACCGACGCGAAGGTCAAGGAGCTGCTGCCTGACAACGCGCATCTGCACAACTGGCTGGATGCGGCGCGCGAGCGGATTCAGTTCCAGGGTCTGCCGGCGCGCATCTGCTGGGTCGGTCTTGGCGAGCGCCACCGGCTGGGTCTCGCGTTCAACGAGATGGTTCGAAACGGCGAGCTGAAAGCACCCGTGGTCATCGGCCGCGATCATCTCGACAGCGGCTCCGTGGCGAGCCCGAACCGCGAAACCGAGTCTATGCGCGACGGCAGCGACGCGGTCTCCGACTGGGCGTTGCTGAACGCGTTGCTCAATACGGCGAGCGGCGCAACCTGGGTCTCTATTCATCATGGCGGCGGTGTGGGAATGGGCTACTCGCAGCATGCCGGCCTCGTCATCGTGTGTGACGGCAGCGAGGCGGCGGACGTGCGCTTGAGCCGGGTGCTGTGGAACGATCCGGCAACCGGCGTCATGCGCCATGCCGATGCCGGCTACGACATCGCGATCGAATGTGCCCGCGAACATGAACTCAACCTGCCGATGGTCGATACGACGGGAGGCGAATGATGCTGACGATCGACAACCAGCTGGTATCCCTGAAGGAGCTGCGCAATGCCTGGCAGCAGCCAATCAGCGTGGAGCTCGGCCCCGAGGCGCGCCGTCGCATTGCCGAGAGCAACGAGATGATCAACGAAGTCGTGGCCGGCGGCGAACAGGTTTACGGCGTCAACACGGGATTCGGTCAGTTCGCCAACGTGCAAATCAGCGACGACGAGCTCGTGCACCTGCAGGAGAACCTGGTGCGTTCACACGCCGTCGGCGTCGGTGAGGATCTCGATGACAATACCGTCCGGATCGTCATGCTGATGAAAGTGATTGCGCTGGCCGAAGGATTCTCGGGCGTTCGACTCGAGCTCGTCGAAACGCTGTGCGAGCTGATCAACAAGGACATCCATCCGCGCATACCATCGAAGGGTTCGGTTGGCGCTTCGGGTGACCTCGCGCCGCTGGCGCACATGACGGGCGTATTGCTGGGCATGGGCGAAGCACGGGTCGGCGGCGATCTCGCGCCCGCCCAGATTGCGCTACAAGAGGCCGGTATCGAGCCGATACGGCTCGCGCCGAAGGAGGGCCTCGCGCTCCTGAATGGCACACAGGTCTCCACCGCAATCGCGCTGGCAGCCGTATTCCGGTTCGAGAACCTGTTTGCGGCCTCGCTCGTGGCCGGCGCGTTGTCGGCCGACGCCGTCAAGGGCAGCGACACGCCGTTCGACCGGCGCATCCAGAGCGTACGCGGTCACGGTGGCCAGATCGCCGTCGCGGCGGTATTGCGCGACCTCATGCACGGCAGCGACATCCGCGCGTCGCACCGCGGCTGCGACCGCGTACAGGATCCATACTCGATCCGTTGCCAGCCGCAGGTCGTGGGCGCCTGCCTGGACGTGCTGCGGCACGTCTGTACCGTGCTCGAAACCGAGGCCAATGCCGTAACCGACAATCCGCTCGTCTTCGCCGACTCGCATGCAGTGCTGTCCGGGGGTAATTTTCACGCCGAGCCCGTGGCGCTGGCGGCGGATTACCTGGCGCTGGCAATCGCGGAGATCGGTGCGCTGGCCGAGCGCCGCATTGCGCTGCTGATCGACGAACACCTGAGCGGACTGCCGGCTTTCCTCGTCAAGGCGGGCGGCCTCAACAGTGGCTTCATGATGGCGCAGGTTACCGCGGCCGCGCTGGCGTCCGAGAACAAGACGCTGGTGCATCCGGCCAGCGTCGACAGTCTGCCGACCTCTGCGAACCAGGAGGACCATGTCAGCATGGCAACGTTTGCGGCGCGGCGACTGCACGACATCATCGATAACGTCGAGACCATCGTCGCCATCGAAATGCTCGCGGCCGCGCAGGGCATCGACTTCCACCATCCGTGCAAGAGCTCCGCGCCACTAGAGGAGGCCATCGCGCACATCCGCGAGGTATCGCCGAACTACGACGAGGATCGCTCGTTGTCGGCCGACATCGCCCGCGTGGCATGCATGATTGACCAGGGCGATTTCTGTCACTACGCGGCCTCGGTACTGCCGAGTTTGCACTAGTTCCCCCGATGGCGGATATCTTCCGGTTTCACGAGGGCTCATCGCCTTTGCTCGTCAGCGTGCCGCACGATGGCCGCGACATTCCCGACGAGATCGCGAGGCGCATGACGTCGGCCGGCACGGCTATCCCGGATACCGACTGGCACGTCGCGAAGCTGTACGATTTCGTGCGCGACATCGGCGCGTCGTTGCTCGTCGCGAACGTCTCGCGCTACGTCGTCGACCTGAATCGATCCGAAAGCAATGACGTCCTGTACCCGGGGCAACTCGCGACCGGGCTGTTCCCTTTACGCACCTTCGCCGGCGACAGCATCTACGCCGAAGACCACGAGCCCGATGAGGCGGAGAAGGCCGACCGCGTGACACGTTACTGGCGGCCGTACCACGACAGGATCGGCGTGGAGCTGGGGCGTCTCGCGAAGCGACACGGCTACGCGCTGTTGTGGGACGCCCATTCGATCCCGAGCCGGGTACCGACGCTTTTCGACGGCGAGCTGCCGGTGCTCAGCATCGGTACGAACGATGGCAGGAGTTGCGATGCCGCCTTGCAGGAGAAGGTCACAAACGCGGCGATGGCAAGCGGCTTCGACAGCGTCGTCAACGGGCGCTTCAAGGGTGGCTACATCACGCGCCAGTATGGCGCGCCCGCCCGGAACGTGCATGCCATCCAGCTCGAAATCGCGCAGCGCGCCTACATGGACGAGCGTTCCGGACGCTATGTCGCTGATTTGGCGGCGACCCTGCAGAAAACGCTGGCGGCCATGCTCGATGCGTTTACAATTCAGGCAGCATTCAGGCGGCGGCGATAGGCTTGCCGCAGCACGCTCTTCGATTGGGTACATCACGATGATCAGACTGTCCAAGGCAGCGCTCCACCTGGGCGCACTTCTCTTGCTTGTTTCGGGCCATTCAGCGTACGCGGCGTCGGCGGCGGAAATCGACAAAGACGCCAACGAGGCGCTGCGACTGTACACGCAGGAAATCCAGGGAGGCGAGGTGTTTCTCAAGAATGCCGCCGGCTATCTCGTGTTCCCGCGCGTCATCAAGGTGGGTATCGGGGTTGGCGCCGAAACCGGCGAAGGCGTGTTACGCGTCGGCGGCAAGTCGGTGGACTACTACCGGACGACGAGCGGCTCGGTCGGATTGCAGCTCGGCGCCCAGGCCAAGGCCATTGTCATCGCGTTCATGACGCCAGAGTCGCTGCAGCGTTTCCGTGATTCCAGCGGCTGGAAAGTCGGCGTCGACGGTTCGGTCGCGCTGATCGACCTGGGTGCGGGCAAGACGATCGATTCGCAAAACGTCAAGCACCCCGTGGTCGGCTTCATTTTCGGCTCCAAGGGCCTGATGTACAACCAGACGCTCGAAGGCTCGAAGTTCACCAGGCTCGACAAGTAGCGCACGCCCGCGTTTGCATCCAATCCACGTTTTGCGGCATCCAATAACCTGACGAAGCCCGATCCCGGGCGCGGCCAGGAAAAGTTGCTCATGCCGAATTCGAAGTTCTCAAAGGGTTTCGTGTACACCGTTGTCTGCTTTGCGGTCGCTGTCGTGTTCGCGTCGCCCGCGACTGGCGAGACGGTCTCGTTCGCAGAGGTCGCCGCGGCGATCAGCGCAACGATGCGCGAGCGCCATTACAATCCCGCCGAGCTCGAACACGACGCGTATCGCGAGATCGAAAACGCGTTGATTACGCTGGGCGAGACCGCGGTGTCCGACGACGAGTTCCTCGACCGATTTCGCAACATCTGGCAATCCGGCCCGTTTTCCCACGTGAGGCTCGAGAAGTCCGGCCAGTCGGCGGAGGACATGGCGAACTACCTGGACGCCATGCGCGTTGGCGCCGGCGCAGTGACCTTGAGCTGGCAGGAGGACATCGCCACTCTGACAGTCAATACGATGATGGGTCTCGATACGGTCGAGGCGATCGACGCCGCGTACGAAGAGATTGTAAGCCGTGACCCTGCCGGACTCATCATCGATCTGCGCGCGAACGGCGGCGGCGCTTTCGCGGTCCGGCCGCTGGTATCGCACCTGTTGGCCGAGCCCCTCGATGCCGGTGTATTCGTGTCGAGGCTCTGGTCTGACGCGAATCCGCGGCCACCGACCATCGATGATATCGCGGCCGCACCAACGTGGGATGGCTGGTCCATCAAGGCGTTTTGGTCGCGGGTCCAGCAGCAGCCGGCGACCCGGATCCGTTTCACGCCTGTCGAGCCTGTCTACCGCGGGCCGGTCTGGATCCTGACGAGCCCGGGCACGGCCAGCGCCGCGGAGATGGCCGCTGATGCGCTACAGGGTGCAAAAAGGGCCGTGGTGGTGGGCGAAACGACGGCGGGCGAGATGCTTTCGCAGAAGCTGTTCGACGTGCCGGGCGATTTCCTCCTGAGTTTGCCGATCGCCGACTACTACTCGACCCACAGTGGCCGGATCGAGGGCCGGGGTATCAGCCCCGATGTCGAGACCGCAGCCGAAAATGCACTGGCCACCGCGCTCGAGCGAGCCGGTCGATAGCACGAATCGGTCCGTTCAAACGACAGCGGGAGGCCGCAACAAAAACCCCGCTCAAGGCGGGGTCTTTGTCGAATCGACGCAAGGCTCAGGCTGCCTGTCTGCGCCTCGCCAGCCTCAATCCGAACAGGCCTATGCCCAGGAGAGCGAGGGTGCCGGGTTCGGGGACCTTTTGCGGCCACGTGCCGATCTCGGCCGTGCCGGAGACGACATTGAATCGTGCACTATCAAAGGCAAAACTGTCGAACACCCCTTCGAGCGCAGTCAGCCCGCTGGTAGCGAGATTGAAACCGTGAACAAAGAACGTACTCTGCGTATCGGGGCCGAAGATCTCAAAATTGACGCGCAGTACCGGATTGAAGCTGGTTACGTCGTCAAACTGTTCGTTGAGACCCGCAATTTCAATACCGTCCATTTCCAGCAGAGCCAGCCCATCTACCGGGATATTGTCCAGGACATCAGAAACGTCACCGGTGACGGCAAAAAGCAGAGCGACCCGTACATCCAGTCGATCGTCGACCTCTTCTGTCAGTTCGATGTGCAAAGGTGACCAGTCAACCTCCAGGCTAAAATCAGTGGGGTCGAGCAGCACAGGTCCGCCAATTGGGGTGACAGTGCAAGAATCATCGAGGCACGATACATCGGCGGATATCGGCGTCGCCAGGCCAGGGACACTCATAAGCATTAGTCCGCTCAGGACGAATACGCTTGAAAACTTCATGTCACTCCTCCCATATGCGATATGTCCAATTCTTAACTACAAGCAAGATCCGTTCCGGAGTATCGAAGCGCAACAACGGCGCGTGCTTTGAGCCCTTCTGCAAATCGTCTGGCACCCGGTTTGTCAATTATTCCGACGCGAAACCCCCCGCGAGGCTGGCTGGACCGGGCGGGGAAACACGGGAAAGTGGGGGCGGCCGCGCGATCGCAGTTCAGGTCGTAATTTCGATCCTGTTGCCGTCCGGGTCGAAAACCACGCTTTCATAGTACCCGTCGCCGGTACGGCGCGGACCATCCGCGACGGTATAGCCATCGTCTTGCAATCGACGGGTCAGTCGATCGACTTGCTCTTCCGAACCCGTCGAGAACGCAAGATGGATGAAGCCGGTGAACTGCCTCAATCCGTCGTCTGTCGTCGCAGGGATGCCGGGCATGCGCATCAACTCCAGCCTCGCACCCGAATCAAACTCCAGGAAGTAGGATTCGAACTTTGTGTCCGGGTTGGTGTACTTGCTACCGGAACTGGCATTGAAGTACTTCTCGTAGAACGCTTTGAGACGTCCCAGGTCTTCTGTCCAAACGGCAACGTGCTCTATATGCATTTGTGCGAATACCTTCGAGAGTCAGCAAAACGATACAGACAATCAATGCTATCGAAAAAAGGGATGCTCGACCCCGGTTTGCCGCCGGCATTCAAGGTCGCGAGGTTGTTCGGTATGTCGAGCGAAGACAGTCTTCAGGACCAGGTTGCTTCTCGTTGAAGTGCTATAGTTTTAGCCATGAACACAATAATAAGAAACGTACTGGCCGTGGTGCTGGGCTTGGTGCTTGGCAGCGTGGTCAATATGGGCCTGATCATGCTGGGCCCGATGCTGATACCACCGCCCGAGGGCGTCGATGTCATGGACGCCGAGAGCATCGCGGCTTCCATCCACCTGTTCGAGCCAAAGCATTTCCTGTTCCCGTTTCTCGCGCACGCGCTCGGCACGTTTGCCGGCGCGCTCGTCGCCTATCTCGTCGCGAGTAGCAACGGGTTCACATTCGCGGTTGTCATCGGCGTACTCTTCCTGTTCGGCGGCATCATCAATTCGTTCATGATCCCGGCGCCGACCTGGTTTGTCGTGCTCGATATCGTTGCTGCGTATATTCCAATGTCGGTGTTCGCGATTCTCGTCGGACGCAAGCTCAGGCGTTAGAACGTGGAGGCGGACTCTGCGCGGTCGACTTCCCGATGTTCCTGCAGGAACCTTTGGAGCGCTGGTTGAAAGGCGACTAGGCGTCAGCAACCTTCGTCGTTCGTCGCGCTCGTCTCTCGAAGTCTTCCTGCCAGCTCGAGCGCCGGCTCGCCGGCGCGACCTGCACGGCGGTTACCTTGTACTCGGGGCAATTCGTCGCCCAGTCGCTGTACTCGGTCGTTACGACATTGGCGCCGGTCTCCGGATTGTGGAACGTCGTGTAGACGACCCCGGGCTGGACCTTGTCGGTTACCGTCGCCTTGAGCGTGATGTCACCTTTGCGGCTCGTCAGCGACACGAGGTCGCCCTCATTGATGCCGCGCAGCTCGGCATCGCTCGGATGTATTTCGAGCAGGTCCTCGTCGTACCAGGCGTTGTTGGCGGTGCGACGCGTCTGTGCGCCGACGTTATACTGCGAAAGTATCCTTCCGGTTGTCAGCAGCAGCGGGAATTTGCGCGTGGTGCGCTCGCCGGTCGGCACAAAGTCGGTCTCGACGAACAGCCCCTTGCCGCGCACGAAAGCATCGACGTGCATGATCGGCGTTCCCATCGGCGCCGCTTCGTTACAGGGCCACTGCACGCTGCCGACCTCGTCGAGGAAACCGAAACTGACGTTGTTGAAAGTCGGCGTGAGCTCCGCGATCTCGTCCATGATCTCAGCCGCGCTCGAGTAGTCCATGTCGTAACCGAGAGCCTGCGCAAGCTCCTGGGTGATACGCCATTCGTCTTTTCCCTGCGCAGGAGGGATCACCGGGCGCACGCGGTTGATGCGCCGCTCGGCATTGATAAACGTACCGTCTTTCTCGAGAAACGACGTCCCGGGCAGGAACACGTGCGCAAACTTGGCGGTTTCGTTGAGGAACAGGTCCTGGACGACGACGCACTCCATGTTCGACAGCGCTTCCTCGACGTGTTGTGTATTCGGGTCCGACTGCGCCAGGTCTTCACCCTGGATGTACATGCCCTTGAAATCGCCCGCGCACGCTGCGTCGAACATGTTGGGAATCCGGAAGCCCGGTTCGGGGTCGATCGTGACGCCCCAGTGTTGCTCGAACTGGGTGCGGACTTCCTCGTCCGCAACGGGTTGATAGCCGGCAAGCTCGTGCGGGAATGACCCCATGTCGCAGGAGCCCTGCACGTTATTCTGGCCGCGCAGCGGATTCACGCCAACACCGCTGCGGCCCAGGTTGCCTGTCGCCATGGCGAGATTCGCCATACCCATGACCATCGTCGACCCCTGGCTGTGCTCGGTGACGCCCAGCCCGTAGTAGATTGCGGAGTTCTCGGCACTCCCGTACAGGCGTGCCGCGTTACGGATCGTCGTGGCATCGACCCCGGAAATCTCAGCGACGTGCTCCGGCGAGTTCTCCTCGTGGAGGATCATCGACTTCCAGGCATCCCAGGAATCGAGGTCACAACGGTCACGGACATAATCGTCGTCGGCGAGATGTTCGGAAACGATGACGTGGGCGAGGGCGTTGATCACCGGCACATTGGTGCCGGGCTGGAGCGCCAGGTGATGCTCTGCCGCGATGTGCGGCGATCGAACGAGATCGATCTGGCGCGGGTCGACGACAATGAGTTTCGCGCCCTGTCGCAGGCGTCGTTTCATCTGCGATGCGAATACCGGGTGTGCCTCGGTCGGGTTGGCGCCGATGACCATGATGACGTCGGCATCCATGACGCTGTCGAACGGTTGAGTCCCTGCCGATGTGCCGAGGGTCGTCTTCAGACCGTAGCCCGTCGGCGAATGACAGACGCGTGCGCAGGTATCGACGTTGTTGTTGCCGAAGGCGGCACGCACGAGCTTTTGCACGACGTAAACCTCTTCGTTGGTACAGCGCGACGACGTGATGCCGCCGACCGACTTGCGCCCGTGGCGCGCCTGGATATCGCGGAATCGCTCGGCCGTGTGCGCAATCGCTTCTTCCCAGCCGACGGTGCGCCACGGTTCGTCGACGCTGTCGCGAATCATAGGCTGCGTCACACGTTCACGGTGCGACGCGTAACCCCATGCAAACCGGCCTTTGACGCAGCTGTGGCCGTGGTTTGCCTGGCCGTCTTTGTAAGGCGTCATGCGCACGAGCTGGTCACCCTTCATCTCGGCTTTGAAGGAGCAGCCGACACCGCAGTAGGCGCAGGTCGTGACGATGCTGTGGTCGGGCTGGCCGTGCTCGACGATGCTCTTTTCCATCAGCGTCGCCGTCGGGCAGGCCTGCACGCAGGCGCCGCAGGACACGCACTCCGAGTCGAAAAAGTCCTCGCCGATACTCGCGCTCACTTTCGAAGCGAAGCCGCGGCCCTCGATCGTCAGGGCAAACGTGCCCTGCGTTTCGTCGCAGGCTCGTACGCAGCGAGAGCAAACGATGCACTTGCTGCCATCGAACTGGAAGTAGGGGTTGCTGGTGTCAACGCCGGCGTCGAGGTGATTCTCGCCGTCGAACCCGTAGCGAACGTCGCGCAGTCCGACGCTGCCCGCCATGTCCTGGAGCTCGCAGTCGCCGTTCGCAGAGCAGGTCAGGCAGTCGAGCGGGTGGTCCGAGATATAGAGCTCCATGACGTTTCGGCGCAGTTTCGCGAGCGCCCCGGTTTGCGTGCGGATCTTCATGCCATGCTGGACGGACGTCGTACAGGACGCCGGATAGCCGGGGTGGCCTTCGACTTCGACGAGGCACATGCGACAGGATCCGAACGGCTGCAGGCTGTCGGTCGCGCAAAGCTTCGGAATGTCGACGCCGTTCTCGCGCACCGCGCGCAGGATACTCGTGCCCGCAGGCACGGTCGCCGGCATGCCGTCGATCTCGATCTCGACGCGTTCGGGGTCTGTCGATGCCGGCGTGGCGAGATCCCGTTCCCTGACCTTGTTCATCGCGACCCTCCGGTCGATGCAAAGTCCCCGGCGAAGTGCTCGAGGATGCTGCGTACGGGGTAGGGCGTCATGCCACCCATGGCGCAAAGCGAGGCGTGTTCCATTGTGTCGCAGAGCTCGATCAGCAAGTCGTAATTCTCATCCCTCTTTTCGCCCGCGATCATGCGATCGATGACCTCCACGCCGCGCGTGGACCCGATACGGCAGGGCGTGCACTTGCCGCAGGACTCGATCGCGCAGAATTCCATGGCGAAGCGCGCCTGCTGTGCCATGTCGGCCGTTTCGTCGAAGACGACGATGCCGCCGTGTCCCAACATGGCACCTATGTCGGCGAACGACTCGTAGTCGAGCGGGGTGTCGAGCTGGCTGTCGGAGAGGTAGGCCCCGAGCGGGCCGCCGACCTGCACGGCTTTGACGGGCCGGCCGCTGGCCGTACCGCCGCCCCAGTCCTCGATGAGTTCTCTCAGGCTCAGGCCGAACGCCTTCTCGACGACGCCGCCGCGCATGATGTTCCCCGCGAGCTGGAAGGGGAGCGTGCCCGTGGACCGGCCGATGCCCAGCGCCGCGTAACGGTCTGCGCCGAGCCGCACGATGTTCGGTACCGAGGCCAGCGTGATGACGTTGTTGACGACGGTTGGCTTGCCGAACAGCCCTTCAAGGGCGGGCAACGGCGGCTTCGCACGCACGATGCCGCGCTTGCCTTCGAGGCTCTCGAGCATCGCCGTTTCCTCACCGCAGACGTAGGAGCCCGCTCCCCGGTGCACGTCGATGTCGAATCTGAAGCCGCTGCCCTGGATGTCGTCGCCGAGCCAGCCGGCGGCCCGCACCGCGTCGATCGCTCTCGTGAGTATGCGGTGGGTGAGCGGATACTCGGAGCGCAGGTAGATATAGCCCTTGCTGGCGCCCGTCGCGAAGCCCGCGATGGCCATGCCCTCGACGAGACACATCGGGTCGCCCTCCATGAGCAGCCGGTCGGAAAACGTGCCGCTGTCTCCCTCATCGGCATTGCAGGCGATGTACTTGCGGTCGGCTCCCGTCTCAGCGACGGTCCGCCACTTGATGCCGGCGGGAAAACCGGCGCCGCCTCTGCCTCGCAGCCCCGATTTCGTAACCGCCTCGATCACGGCCCCGGGTCCCGCGGCAAAGGCCGCTTCCAGCCCCGCAAACCCGCCACGTTCGCGAAAACTGTCGACCGATGACGGATCGATGAGACCGCAACGGAACAGGGTCCAGCGATCCTGGTCGATCAGCCAGGCGATTTCATCGATCGGGCCGAGACGCCGCTCGTGCTCGCCGCCCTCGAGCAAGCCCGCGGCGAACAGGCTTGCGACGTCGCCGCGTGCCACGTTTGCGTACGCGATTCGCTGCTCGCCGACTTCGACTTCGACGAGCGGTTCGAGCCAGCTCGCGCCCCAGGAGCCGTTACGGACAAGCTCGATGAGGGCGCCGGATTTTTTCGCCTGCGCGGCGATGGCGAGTGCGACCTCGTCGGCGCCGACGGAGACCGCCGCGGTCTCGCGCGGGACGTAAATCCGCGTGGCCCTCATGCGTCCGGCGCCCCGAGCTTGCCGGCAAGCTCGTCGAAACGGTTGTTCGTGACCTTGCCGTACGTCTTGCCGTCGATCATTACCGCCGGCGACAGGGCGCAGTTGCCGAGACAATACACGGGTTCGAGCGTCACTCGTTCGTCGCCCGAATGCAACGAGACGCCGAGCGTTTGCTCTGCGTGCCGCGTGAGTTCGCGGCTGCCCATTGCCTGGCACGCTTCGGCCTGGCAGACCTTGACGACATGCGCGCCGGGCGGCCGATCGCGGAAGTCGTCGTAGTAGCTCGCAACCCCGTGCACGTCGGCGCGCGACACGTTGAGTTCCTCGGCCAGTTGCCGGACGGCGGCTTCAGGGATCCAGCCGATTCGTGCGACGATGTCGTTCAGGATCTGGACCAGCATCTCCGGGCGTGCACCGTGTCGCGCAACGGCTTCGCTCGTCAGAGTTGCGTCGTAAGTGCCGGTCACAGGCCGAGCCTGCCTGCGCCCGCGTACACGTTGAAGGTATCGTCGCGCAGGAAGCCGACGAGCGTCATGTTGAACTCGCGCGCCAGGCTGACGGCAAGGCTCGACGGCGCGCTGACGGCGGCAAGCAGCGGAAAGCCGGCGACGAGCGCTTTTTGAACCAGCTCGAAACTGGCACGACCGGACACCATCAGGCCCAAGTCATCCGACGGCAGCCCGCGATCGAGGAGCAGGTGCCCGACGAGCTTGTCGACGGCGTTGTGACGGCCGACGTCTTCCATGACCGCCGTCACCTGTCCGCCGACGTCGAAGGCAGCAGCGGCATGCAACCCGCCGGTCTGCGCGAACGCCTCCTGCCCGGCACGCAGCTTACCCGGAATGGACAACAACACGGACTCGCGAAAGCGCCCCGGATCCTCCCCGAATGTACTGAGCCCCCTGGCGTGTAAAGCGTCGAGAGACGTCTTGCCACAGACACCGCAGCTGGACGTTGTATAGAAATGCCGTTGCAGCCGGCCGAGGTCGGCGTCGACGTGCGCGGCCAGCTCGACGCGAATGACGTTCCTGTAGCCGGTCGCCGGTGACGGTGGGCCACAATGATCGATGGCCAGAATGTCGTCCGCGCGGCCGACGATCGATTCAGTGAACAGGAAGCCGGCCGCGAGTTCACGGTCATTGCCCGGCGTGCGCATCGTGATCGAAACGGCCTTGTGCGCGCGACCGTCGGGCGTCGCGTAGCCCAGCCGGATTTCCAGCGGCTCCTCGACCGCGACGTGGTCCTCGAGACCGCTGGTAGCGCCGCTCTTGCGGCGCCGGATATCGATGGCGTGGCTGCCCTGAATCATCCGCAAAAGTATATCGCAGCGGTCCGGACGGCTTTGCCGGGAAGCAGTCGCAAATGAGAATCGTTCGCGCAACTCTTTGTTACAGAACGAATAACTGAAAGTTGTTATGGTGCCGTTCAGTTTCGCCGAGTAGAATACGCCGCAAATTCCGGCTTATTAGCAAATTCTAATTAAAGGAGAATTCCGTTGAGCACGATCCCACGCCGCAAGTTCATCCAGTTGTCCGCCGCCGCCGCTGCCGGTGCCCTCGCGCACACGGGTCGCACGGCCGTTGCCTCGGATCTGCCGCAGCTGTCGGAAGACGACCCGATGGCGCAGGCCATGAAGTACGTGCACGATGCCAGCACGGTTGATGCGGCGTCGCGCGCCAATCCCGCGCCGGAGCAGACCTGCGCAAACTGCGCGTTGATCCAGGGCGACGACGGCGCCGCATGGCGTCCGTGCCAGATCTTCCCCGGCAAGCTCGTGAACGCCGACGGCTGGTGCCAGGTCTGGGCGCCCAAGGCCTGACTGCCGAGGACACGAACCGATCGGAAAACGCCGGCATCTGCCGGCGTTTTTCTTTATAGTGCTGTCGCAGATTGCCACGCCGGAGAGCCACGTTGTTTGAGTCGCTGCAGCCGATGCCGCCCGATGCCATTCTCGGCCTGATCGCGGAGCACAAAGCCGATCCGCGCGAACAAAAAGTCGACCTCGGCGTCGGCGTCTACATGACGCCTGAGGGCACGACGCCCGTGCTCGACGTCGTCAAGCGCGCCGAGCAGTTTCTGGTCGATACCGAAGACAGCAAGGCCTACATCGGCACGGCCGGTTTCGCGGCGTTCAATGCCGCAATGCAGAACATGACGTTTGCCGGCGCGGCACCCGACGAGCGCCTGGTGACCATCCAGGGTCCCGGCGGATCCGGCTGTCTCCGTGTTGCCGCCGGGCTGCTCACACGTGCCCGCGCAGGTGCGCCTGTGTGGGTCGGTGAGCCGACCTGGGTGAACCATGTTCCACTGCTCGGCGGCGCCGGGCTCGAGCTGAAACTGCATCCCTGGTACGACACCGACACGCACGAGCTGCGCGAGGACGAGTTGCTCGATGCGATGCGCCGCATACCGAAAGGCGACATCGTGTTGTTGCACGCCTGTTGCCACAACCCGTCCGGTATGGACCCGGACGAGCAGCAGTGGCGCAACATCGCGGACATTATTGTCGAACGCGAATTGTTGCCGTTCATCGATATGGCCTACCAGGGTTTCGCTACGGACCTCGAGCAGGACGCGTTCATTGTCAGGCACCTTGCGGCCAGGGTACCCGAGATGATCGTCAGCAATTCCTGTTCGAAGAACTTCGGCCTGTACCGCGACCGCGTCGGCAGCTTGTCGGTCCTCTGCGAAGACGCCGCGACCCGCGACACGATCGCAAGCCAACTCAGCAATATCGTCCGGACGATCTACTCACTACCGCCCGACCACGGCGCCGCGATCGTCGCGAAAGTGCTGGATGACCCGGACCTGCACGCAAACTGGCTGGTCGAGCTTGCCGAGATGCGGGATCGCCTGCGCGGTATGCGCGAGCTGCTGCACGATGCGCTGCAAGCCGAGGCGCCGGATCACGACTTCTCGCACCTGGTGCGCGCGACAGGGATGTTCTCGTTTCTCGGAATCACGCCCGAGCAGGTCGACGCGCTGAAGAAAGACTACGGAATCTACATGGTCGGCACGAGCCGCATCAACGTCGCGGGCGTGACCGAGACGAATGTCGCTTACCTCGCGAGCTCGATCGCAGCGGCATTACAGTAGATCCGCGGCCAGCTCCTCGGTCCGCATGCGGGCGCGCCCCGGCAGACCCGCATCCGGTGTATCGCTGATCAGTCCGATGTGGACCGTGCCAATGGCCTTCGCACCGATGATCTTCGCCACCATCCTGAGCTGTTTGCCCGTGCCATAGAGCACGCGGCCGAAGATACCCGGGGCTGCGCAGGACGTTATCAGCAGCGCTTTCTTCCGCGGCAGGTGCTCCTTGCGATCTTTCGGACCCGTGGCGCCCCAGGGCCAGTAGCCATACACCGTCAGGCGCTCCATGAAGCGTTTGAATAGTGCCGTGGCGGAGCTGTAGTTCGTCGGCACGGCGAGTATGTAGGCGTCGGCATCCTCGATCTTCTGCACGATGTCGTGCATGCCGTCGTCGATGACGCAGGTCCCCGGGTCCGTGCCCTCGACCTGCGTACAGGCGCGGCAGTTCAGGCAGAAATCGATGTCCTGCCGCCGCAGGTCGATCGTCTCGACCTCGGCGCCGTGCTCCAGCAGTTTTTTGCGCGCGGCTGCCAGCGCATGGTCGGTTATGCCGTTGTCACGGTAGGATCCGTTGATCGCAAGTACCCTGGTGGCAGCGGTCATTTCAGTTCCCCTTTCGCTTGGCAAAAAACGCCGTCAGGCGGATGATCGCCGCAACGGCTATTAGTAATGTGAAGCCGATGTACCCGGGTTCAAGCAACTGCTCACGGGTCTCCGGCAGTAGCGTCGAAACGAACGGGATCGCGATGAGCCAGATTCCGACGCCGTGCAGGCGTTGCCAGTGTTTCGGTCCGATGAATCGTGCCGCCGCATCGAACGACGTGAGCACCATTAACGCCATGAACAGGTACGACAGGGCGCCGAAGATGGCCGACCCGTCCAGGTCGAGCTCGTCGCTGCTGCCAAAGCGCCAACCGATCAGGCCGAGGTGCAGGGCCATCAGCGCGCCAACGGCGAGCCCCAGCTGCCGGCGATTGCGGAGCAGGCCGCGCGTAAGCGGCGTGGGCAGCAATTGGAACATCGGCCGCGCGATGAACACCAGGAAGAACACGGCGAACGCTACGCGCGCGCTCAGCCGCAACAGAAACCGGACCGACTCGTCGTCCGGGCCGGCCCATACCAGGTAAGCGGCAACGGTCGCGGCTCCGAGCGAGAGCACAGAGGCAATCGTTACGAGATTTCTCCGGTTACTCGTCACCGCCGAAGGCTCCCTCCCAGATCATGCGGCTGTCCTCGTCGATCCCGAGCGCATCGGCAACACCTGCGTTGAGCTCGAGGACAAAGCTGACGGGCTCGCCCGAGGCGACGGATTCGAGCGAAAGCGGCTCGGTATTCTTCGCGATCCGCGCAACGCTCCCGTCCTCACGTATGAATAGAATGTCGAGCGGGATGTACGTGTTCTTCATCCACATCGAGTGCTCGGCATTGTCGTTGTAAAGGAACAGCATGCCCGTGTTCGGTGCCAGGTTTCTCACGTGCATCAGGCCCTGCCTTTTCTGTTCGAAGGTCTCCGCAAGGAACACCTCGAAGGAATGGCAAACCCGGGCACTCGTGACGATGACGAGCTGATCCCTGTCGTAGCGTTCGGCAAGATCGTCGCTGGCGGCTGCGGTGAATGCCGCGAACAGCATCACGGTGCCCGCGAGTTGTCTCACGAGGCGCTCCAGTCGACGAGGCCCGAGAAAGACAGTTCGGCAATCGTGACACTCGAGTCGCCGTTGATCTCGACGAGCGGCGCGATGCAGTACAGCGAACCGGCGATTGCGTAACGATCGGCCGTCAGCGGCTCCTGGCGTACGATGTCCGTCCAGCAGACTTCATCCCCCGACGTGCTGAAAAAGCGCCCGCTGCCTTCGACCATGACGGTCGCATTGGTCGCAAACTCGGGCCCGGTCGCACCGCGTTCGAGGTCCGGCATCGCGATGATGACCGCGAGCGTCTGGCCGGGCTGCAGGCCCGGCCCCGCGAAACGCAGTCTTGCGCCGCGCTCTTGCGGGCGCGGCATGCCCTCGCACGCGAGCACGTCGGCATTCCATTCGAGCGATGCCGATACAGCGCCAACGAGCTCGGCCTCGAGAAACCCGCCGGCACCGCAGCGGTACACGGGTGCGGGCGCAGGCTGCGCGTCCGGCAGGTCGACGGCGGCATTGCGCGAGCAGGCGGCCGCAGAGATCAGCAACCACAGAATCAGCAGACCGGATGCACGTGCTTGCAACGATTGGGGGCCTTGGAGGTCAAAACTGGGCCATTATCGCCGAACCGCGGTCCCGGAGGGACAAAAATAACCGCGACCGGTTGGCTTGATCCTGCATCCTTCTTAGAATGTCTCGCCTTTTTCTCGCCGGAGTACGCGCATGAGCGTCGTAGAACAAGTCCAGAAACTCGAATCGCATGCGAGCAGCCTGATCATCGGACAGGCGCACCTGATCAACCGCATGCTGATCGCGTTGCTGTGCGACGGTCATCTGCTCGTCGAAGGTGCCCCCGGCCTGGCGAAGACACGCGCGATCAAGGTGCTGTCGGAGAGTATCGAAGGCGATTTTCATCGCCTGCAGTTCACGCCCGACCTGTTGCCTGCCGACCTGACCGGCACCGACATCTATCGTCCGCAGGAGGGGACCTTCGAGTTCCGCAAGGGCCCGTTGTTCCACAACCTGATCCTCGCCGACGAAATCAATCGCGCCCCCGCCAAGGTGCAATCGGCCTTGCTCGAGGCGATGGAGGAGCGACAGATTTCGGTCGGCGACAAGAGCTACCCGCTCGACAACCTGTTCATGGTCATGGCCACGCAGAACCCGATCGAGCAGGAGGGCACGTACCCGCTGCCGGAAGCGCAGCTCGATCGTTTCCTGCTGCACGTCGAAGTCGGTTATCCGACCGTCGAGGACGAGCGCCGCATCCTCGTCCTGAACCGTGACGAGGCCAAACAGGGTGAGCGCGATGCGTTCCAGCCACCGGAGCTGCTTTCGGTGGCGTCGATCATGCAGGCGCGGCAGGACATACTGCGATTGCACCTCGCGCCGGAGCTCGAGGAATACATCGTCAATGTCGTCGTCGCGACCCGCAATCCCGAACGCGTCGACGATTCGCTCGCCGGCCAGGTTCTGTATGGTGCCAGCCCGCGCGCCAGCATGGGCATCGACCGTGCGGCCCGCGCGCATGCGTGGCTGGCCGGGCGTGACTACGTCGGCCCGGAGGATATACAGGACGTCGCGCCCGACGTGTTGCGGCATCGGCTCGTGCTGAGCTTCGAAGCCGAAGCCGACGGTGTCGACGAAAACTCGGTGATCCAGCGAGTGCTCGACGGAGTCGGGGTTCCCTAGGGGCAGGTTGTGCGCTTAGACCACGTCCACGAAGATGCATCGCCCGTCAGCGTCAGCCAGCAGGGCCTGATCCGACTGAACGGGCCGGCGCGCGCCATCGCGCTGGACGTCATCCGGGTCAATTCCCTGCAGACAGGTGCTTACGTCTCGCATTTCCGCGGTCGCGGCATGGAGTTCGACGAGTCGCGTCCCTACCAGCCCGGCGACGACCCGCGCTCGATCGACTGGCGCGTAACGGCGCGCAGCACGACGGCCTACACCAAGCTGTTTCGCGAAGAGCGCGAACGGCCCGTGCTGGTCGTCGTCGATCTTCGAGCGACGATGCACTTCGCGACGCAGGGCTGTTTCAAGTCGGTGAATGCCAGCCGGGCGGCCGCTTTGCTGGCGTGGGCCGCGCATCACCGCGGCGATCGCCTCGGTGGTCTGATTTTCGGCGACACGATGCACCGCGAGCTCAAGCCGCGACTCGGCCGACAGGCGGCGCTCCGGTTTCTGCACGAACTGGCCGAGCATCGAGACTGGCTCGCAGGCGATCGCAGCGACCGTGACTCAGGTGAGGCACAGCTCGTACAGGCCATGTCGGCACTTCGCAGAGTCGCGCGGCCCGGCAGTCTCGTCGTCATCCTGAGCGATTTCAACGGTCTCACGCGGGCAGCCCAATCGTATCTCGCCAACGTCGCGCGGCACAGTGAAGTGCTCGCGGTGCACCTGAACGACCCGTTCGAACGCGACCTGCCGCCGCCGGGACGCTACCGGCTCGTGTCGAGCGATGACGAGATTGCCATCGACACCTTCGCATCTTCCGCGCGCCGCGAATACCGCGACGCGTACGACGAGCGATTTCATGCGTTCGAGCAGTTCTGCCAGCGCTACGGCATACATGTCATGCCGATGTCGACGACCGACGACCCGGTCGCATCGCTACAGACTGCTCTCGGCCGCAGGACGCACTGATCATGGCAGCGAGCCCGATACCGATTCGCGACGTGCATCTCCCGGATGCCGTCGGCATGTGGCCGCTCGCGCCCGGATGGTGGGCGCTGATTGCGCTGCTCGCCATCGCGTTGCTGATTGGTGGCCGGATGCTGTGGCGAAGCTATCGGCAGGGCTTATATCGACGCGTCGCACTGCGCCAGCTCGACGAGTTGGGCCAGTCGTACCGTGAGCACCAGAACCCGGTGACGCTCGCCGCGTCGGTGTCCGAGTTGCTGCGGCGCGCGATGCTTGCCTACGCACCGCGCAGCGAAATCGCAGGGCTTACGGGACAGGCCTGGCTCGACTGGCTCGACCGGGACCTCGGCATCCCGCAATTCTCCGGCGCCGCCGGCCGTTGCCTGCTCGAGCTGCCGTATCGCAACCCGGAGGCCCAGGTGTCGGACAGTGACGTCGAGGCGCTGCTCGCGGCCGCGAGGACCCGACTGTCGACGCCGCTGGGGGAGCCAGTCTGATGTGGTCGTTCGCATTGCCGTGGGTACTTGCCGCGCTGCCGCTGCCGATCATCATGCGCGTCGTGCTGCCCGAAGCGCGCGGCCTGCGGGATGCCGGACTCAAGGTGCCCACGCTGGCGGGCTTTGCGATGCTGACACACCGCTCGCAGGTCGAGCATCTCCTGAACTGGCGTTTCTGGGTGGCGGCTGTCGCGTGGGTACTGCTGGTGCTGGCCGCAGCGCGCCCCGAACGAATCGGCGACGAGGTCGATGTCCCCGTGTCGGGACGCAACCTGATGCTGGCGGTCGACCTGTCGGGCAGCATGGACCAGAAGGACTTCGAACTCGGCAACCGGCGCGTCGATCGACTGACGGCAACGAAGGCCGTCGCCAGCGATTTCATCGGCCGCCGCGACGGCGACCGCATCGGGCTGATCCTGTTCGGCGAGCGCGCCTACCTGCAGGTACCGCTGACGCTCGATCGCGAGACCGTCAAGGTGCTGCTCATGGAAGCGTTCATCGGTCTCGCCGGGGAGAAGACCGCGATTGGCGACGCGATCACACTGGCCGTCAAGCGCATTCACGACCAGGGCACCGAGCCCGGCGAACAGGTACTCATATTGCTGACCGACGGCGCCAACACGGCGGGCGAGGTCGACCCGCTCAAGGCAGCCGAGCTTGCGCAGCAGGTTGGCCTGCGTATCTACACGATCGGTATCGGTGCGGAAAAACTGGAGGTTTCGTCGCTGCTCGGCGGTCGCCGCAACATCAATCCGTCGGCCGACCTCGACGAAGCAACGCTGACGCGCATTGCCGATCAGACCGGCGGTCGATACTTCCGCGCGACCGATACGGCAAGCCTGCAGGACATCTACAGCCTCGTCGACGAGCTGGAGCCCGTCGAGGAACCCGAGGCCGGCTTCCGTCCGGTGAAGTCGCTCTACTACTGGCCGCTCGGAGGTGCGCTCGCGCTCGCCACGTTCCTGTGCCTGGCGGGACTCGCGCAGAATATCGTCGTCAATCGGCGTGCACGGATGCAGGTCGATGCCGGCTGAGTTTCACTGGATCCGGCCGGCCTGGTTGCTCGCGATTCCCGTCATTATCGCGTTCGCTGTTTTTTTCGCGCGCCGTCAACTCGGCCCCGGCAGCTGGCAGCACGTCATTGCTCCGGCGCTTGCACCGCACGTGCTGTCGCGATCCGCGACCCGCGGCGCCGATTTCCGCTGGTGGCTGTTTGCCCTCACCGGCGTGTTGGCCTCGATCGCGATAGCGGGACCCGCATGGCAACGCATAGAGCAACCCGTGTTTCGATCGGAACAGGCCGTTGTCATCGCCCTGGACCTGTCTCGCTCGATGGACGCACAGGACCTCGCGCCGAGCCGCTTACTTCGCGCTCGTCTGAAGATTCTCGACCTGCTGGAGGAGCGCGGCAGCGGACAAACCGCGCTCATCGTCTACTCGGCGAACGCTTTTACGGTGACCCCGTTGACATCGGATACGGACACGATTGCTGCACTCGTCAACAGCCTGAGCACCGACATCATGCCGAGTCGCGGCAGCTATCCGGCCGTCGCCATCAACAAGGGCCGTGCGCTGCTGCAGCAGGCAGGCGTCGGGGCGGGCGAGGTGCTGCTGATCACCGACGGCGGATCGACGCCGACGGCCGAAAAAGCGGCGCGAGAGATGCGTGCCGCCGGTTTCACGCTGTCCGTGCTCGGTGTCGGTACCACCGACGGTGCGCCGATACCGCGCCAGACCGGAGGCTTCGTCACCGACCAGTTCGGCCAGATCGCGGTACCGAAGCTCGAAGAACGCAGCCTGAAGAGCCTTGCGGCCGCGGGCGGCGGCCGCTTTGCGGCATTGACTGCCGATTCGGCCGATATCGACAGCCTGTTTTCGGGCGAGGCCGTCAGCAGTGCACGCAGCGACGAATCGCTGGCGACCGACCAGTGGCGCGAGGAGGGACCCTGGCTATTGCTGCTGCTCCTGCCGCTGGCGGCAATGGCGTTCCGCCGTGGCTGGGTGCTCGTGGCGCTCGTGATCGTGATGCCGGTCGCGCAACAACCGGCGCACGCGTCGTTGTGGGATGACATCTGGCTGAACAAAGACCAGCAAGCGAGGAAGATGCTCGAGGGTGGCGATGCCGGGGAGGCCGCAGCCACGTTCGAGAATCGCGACTGGCAGGCGATCGCCAACTACCGGTCTGGCAATTTCAGGGACAGTGCCGCGGAGTTCGCGGAACACGAAGACACTCGCAACCTGTACAACCTCGGCAATGCGCTGGCGATGCAGGGCGAATTCGAATCGGCGATCGATGCGTACGACGAGGTTCTGGAGGCAGAGCCCGGCCACGAGGACGCGGCCTACAATCGGGACGTCGTGCAGAAGCTGCTCGAACAGCGGCAACAGCAACAACAGCAGCAGCAACAGCAACAGGAGCAGCAGCAGGGCGAGGGCGAGCAGGGAGACGGCGAAAGCGATCCGAACCAGCAGGGCCAGGAGGGCGAGTCGCAGGCGGACAGCGACAGCGAACAGAACGAATCGACGCCGGGCGAGGAGGGCGAGCAACAACAGGACGACCTCGAGGCAATGCAGGAGGAACTCAGGCGCGCCGCAGAAGAAGCCCAGGACAGCGAACAGCCGCAGCAACTCAGCCAGGCGGAACTCGAGGAACTGCGTCGCCAGCTGGAGCAGGAGCAGGCGATGGAACAGTGGTTACGGCGTATTCCCAACGACCCCGGCGGCCTGCTGCGACGGAAGTTCCGCTACCAGTACCAGCGCAGTGACGTCGATCAGGATGGCAATCGCCTGTGGCCCGACGACAACGTACAGCCCTGGTGATCGTGAGGAGAAGTTTCAGTGCGTGAGAGACTGGCAGTTGTGTTGATGTTGATGGTTGCGGCCGTCGACGCGGCCGCGGCGGTGACGGCAAAGGTCGATCGTCCTGCCGTCGACCTCAACGAATCGTTTACGCTGGAACTGGTCGTCGACAGCAATGCCGACGTGGAACCGGACATCTCGGCATTGGAAGACGCGTTCTTCGTCGGACAGAGCAGCCAGCTCAGCAATACCTCGATTATCAACGGACAGATCAGCCGGTCCCGAACCTGGACCTATACGCTGATGGCGAAGCAAACCGGCGAGATCACGATCCCACCGATTCCTGTCGGCGCCGAACGCAGCAACCCGGTCACGATACGGGTGCGCGAACCGAGTGACGCGCCGCCGGGCGAGGCCGACGTGTTCGTAACCTCCGAGGTCGACTTCGACGAGACTTACGTGCAGGCGCAGATTCTCTACACGATCAAGATCTATCGCGCCGTCGCAACGCGTCAGCCTTCGTTGCGCGAGCCGCAGATCAGTGGTGCCGAGGTGCTCGTTGAACTCGCCGGTGACGAGCGCACTTACGACGCGGTTCTGAACGGCAAGGCGTACAATGTCGTGGAACGCGTAATTGCGATATACCCGCAGGAAAGCGGCGAAATCCAGATATCGCCGGCGCGCTTCGAGGCGCGTGTGCTTCGCGACGCGCGCATCACGGGCCGCAAGGTATTCAACTCCGGCAGCCACACCATCAACATCCTGCCGCAGCCCGCGCCGCCCGAGGCGTTTCCGAACGCCGCCTGGCTGCCGGCGCGCGACGTACAGATCAGTGAGGAGTGGTCGCGCGAACCGCGTACGATGAAAGCTGGCGAACCGCTGACACGGCGCGTTCGGCTGTCGGCGCTCGGGCAACTCGAAACCCAGTTGCCGGCCATCGAGCCGCCGCCGGTCGACGGCATCAACATGTATCCGGACCGCCCCGAACTGAGCCGCGTCGTCGAGGCGGGCGGCATCCGCGGCGTTCGCGAAGATCAGTACGCGATGATCGGCATCGTCGCCGGTCGCGTCGACATTCCGTCACTCGAGGTGCCTTGGTGGGACATCGAAGCCGGCGAGTGGCGCGTCGCGCGACTGCCCGCGCACGGTATCGACGTCATCGCGGCGCGCACGACGAGTGCGCCGCAACCCGAGACGGTGCCGGACACGGCCGAAGTCATCGCGCCGCAGACAGCGATCGAACCCGCCGTCGACGGGGGAGTCTGGCGTCGCATTGCGGAATTGCTGGCGGCGGTCTGGGTGATCACGCTGATCGCATGGTGGTGGAGCTCGCGGCCGCGCAGGGAACGAAGCGTCGAGCCACGCGAGTTGCCGGTGCACAAGCAACAGTCCAGGCACCTGAAGCGCGCAAGAAGGGCGGCGCTCGAGAGCGACGCCGTTGAGCTCAAAGCGGCGCTGCTGGAATGGGCGCGCCTGCAGTGGCCCGATGATGCGCCACGCAGCCTGGGTGCGCTTTCTGCCCGGGTCTCCGAACCGCTGGCAGGCGAGTTGCAGCTCGTGTCCGCAGCGAGCTACGGCCCGTCGGGGCAGGGCTGGGACAGCCAGTCTCTGGCGTCGGCGCTGCGGTCCTTCAGCGTGTTGTCCGGGACGAGCGAATCCCGACGCGAATCGTTGCCGCCACTGATGCCCGGGCTGAGCTGACTACCAGCGGCCGGCGTTGGGCATCGACGCCCAGGGTTCCCGCACGGGCAGCGCCTCGCCTTTCTGCAATAACTCGATCGAGATGTTGTCGGGCGACCGTACGAACGCCATGCGTCCGTCGCGGGGCGGCCGGTTGATGGTCACGCCGCCGTCCATGAGCCTCTGGCACGACGCGTAGATATCGTCGACCTGGTACGCCAGGTGACCGAAGTTGCGGCCTTCGCCGTACTCCTCGGGATCCCAGTTCCACGTCAGCTCGACCTGCGCATCGGTATCGCCGGGCGCCGCGAGAAAAATCAGCGAGAACCGGCCCTGCTCGTTGTCGTAGCGGCGGAGCTCCACGAGGCCGAGTTTGTTGCAGTAGAAGTCGAGCGACTCATCGACGTCTGTGACGCGCACCATTGTATGCAGGTATTTCATAGGCCAATATTTCCTCAATCCTCGACCCCGGGCAAGCCGTGAACGAAATTCGCGTCATCACGATCGACCTCGACGACACCCTTTGGGACACGATGCCGGTCCTGAAGCGCGCCGAGAAGCGCCTGTTCGCCTGGATGCAGGAGCACTACCCGCGCGTCGCTGAACTGTTTCCCAAGGAAAAAGTGATCGAGCTTCGTGCGCAGGTCGTCGACGAGCACGCGCACATGCTACACGACCTGACGTTCCTGCGGCGCGTCGTGTTGTCGCGCATGGGGATCGCGGCAGGCTATGGCGACGCCTACGTGGACGAAGCGTTCGGTGTTTTCGACGATGCGCGCAACGATATCGATCCATTCCCCGAGGTACGCCCGGCACTCGAACGGCTCCGCGAACGCTTCGTCCTGATCGCCGTTACCAACGGCAACGCCGACCTCGAGAAGATCGGCATCGACGACCTGTTCGCCGACATCGTCTATGCACGCGATGTCGGAGCGGCAAAACCCGATTCGAGAATGTTCGCGGCGGCCATCGAGGCGGGTGGCGCGAAGGCCGTGGAGACCCTGCATGCGGGCGATCACCCCGAATACGACGTACACGGCGCGCGCGAAGCAGGACTGCATGCGGTATGGGTTAATCGCCTGCAGCGGCCCTGGCCGGACGAGCTGGCGCCACCGGCAAGCACGATCGATCACATTGGCGAATTGATGGCGCTGCTCGATGACTGATTCACCAAAGCCGCTGATCCTGTACGTGCCGGGCCTGCTACCGAAGCCGACGCCCGACATCCACCGTCCCGCGCTGCTTCGTTGCCTGTTGTCCGGAATCGCTCGCATCGATGACGATGTCGCGGGCGAGATCGAACGGAGCGACTGCTTCGAACTCGTGCCGTGGACGTTTGACTTCTATGGCAAACATCGCGACTTCAACATCGACCGCGATGCCATCAACGAGCTCCTTCAGAAGTCGGGCCCGAGCCGCGAGGACATCGCCGAAGCCAGCTCCTGGAAACGCCGCTTCACGCGCTGGCTGTACCGGCTTGGCAATCGCATGCCGTTCCTGATTCCGCACCTCGCGAGCGAGAAGCTCGAGATTCACCTGCGCGATCTGCGGCGCTATACGCGCAACCAACGCGGCATCGCCGAGCGCATAAGGCACAAGGTCAAGGCACCGCTGCGGGCAGCGGCGCGCTCGCGGCGACCGGTTCTGTTGATCGGGCACAGCATGGGCTCCGTGATCGTCTACGATGCGCTCTGGCAAATGTCGCACAGGGACGGCGACGACGTCGACATCGACCTGTTGCTGACGATGGGGAGCCCACTCGGGCAGCACTACATACAGCAGCGCATCAAGGGCAGTGAGCGGGTCGGTGCGGCGCGTTTTCCCGGTAATGTCGAGGTCTGGAAAAACCTGTCAGCTGTCGGCGACCTGACGGCGATCGACCCGGAGCTCAGGAACGACTTCGGCGCGATGACCGCACACGGAACGCTGCAAAGCCTCGAGGACGTGCGTATTTACACGTGGTATCGGCTCGATGGTGAGCTAAACGTTCACGCCGAGTACGGTTACCTCGCGAACGAGGTGACCGCCGGCGTCGTTCATGACTGGTGGCTCAGACGCCAGGCGCGTCCAGGCTCGGCTTGATGACGATGTCGATGCGGCGGTTACGCGCCCGGCCTGCTGCGGTCTCGTTGCTTGCCACCGGTTTGGTCTCGCCGTAGCCCGTCGCGATCAGTCGATAGGTCGGTATGCGCATGGCGTTGACCATGTACTGCTTGACCGACTCAGCGCGATCCTGGGACAGCTTCTGATTGAGCTCGTCGCCCCCGTACGAGTCGGTGTGACCTTCGATCGTCAGCTCGCTGCGCGGGAAGACGTCGATGGCTTTCTCGACTTTCCCCAGCAGGTCGAAATTGTTCGGTTTGATCTGCGATGCACCGCTGTCGAAGTCGAGTCCGACGAGGCGAAGTATGACGGAATCGCCCTGCCGAAAGACGCGTGCTTCGTCGGCAGAAAACATGCGCTCCACCTGCTCGAACTGCTGTTTGACGCGTTCCTGCGCCTCGAGCCGCTGGACGAGTGCAGCCCGTTCCGCCGTCGCGCCACCAAGACGTTCGTCGAGTGCATTGAGTTCCGCTTCCATGTCAGCAATTCGGATCGCGTTCTCGCCCGCTTCCTGCTCCAGTCGCTGCTTGTCAGTGCGCAGCGTATCGATATAGGCAACGAGCTCCGCAGTCAGCCTGTCCGGGCCGTCCTGCATGTCCGGCACCACGTCGGCAGCACCCGAAATGGCGACCAAGGCCTGCTCCCATTGCAGCACGAGCTGCTCGGCAGTGAGGTTCTTGTCCCGTACCTGTCGCACGACTTCCGACAGGTAGATCGCGTGCTTGGCTTCGTAATTTGCCTGTTGTGCGAGGCTGCGCGGCCTGTCGGTGTCGTAGCGGTTTTCGCTGAGCTCGCGTTCCGCTTCGGCCAGCAGTCGCTTGGCGCGACCCAGCGTCACAGGCGCGTAACGTCCCACGCGGGCGCGGTCCGCATCTGCCAGTAGCTTGCGCGTTTCAGTGAGGTACTGCGCCTTGATCGCGACGAGCTCCGCATCGCGATACAGGGCCGTCGCCTCGATGTCCCTGCGCTTCGCGCCTTTCAGATCGCCACGCTCCAGCAATCGGATGGCATCGTCGAACTTGCGCTGTGCGTCAGCCCAGATCTCCGGCGACAGCTCGGGTGCACGCGCGTTGGCGGCGTCCTGGCGACTCTTCATGACCTGCGCCAGCGCGGTAGCGGCAAGCTCAGCCGCTTTGGTCGCCGTCTTGAAATGATTGGCAGCGAGGGCGGCATTCGAACGAACCGTTTCGATGTTGCGGCCGCGTTCGAGAGCCTCCTCGGCGTCCTCGTATTCCGCGACGCCGCGGCTCCAGCTGCGCGGCGCCAGCAATTCGGCGTCGGCGGCTTCGGCGGCTGCGCGTGCCGCATCCGCGTCCTTGAAAAATGTGTTGCGCAACTCATCGGCCGCGCCTGCCCCGGCCGCGAACAGCAGTAGTGAGCATGCCACGACGGCCCGCACGAAACTCGGATTTGAGACCATGTAATCGTTCTCCATGGTATTGGCTGTCAGGAGAACTGCCCAAGCGATTGGCAGTTTCAGCCCGATATTACATATCACAGCGGCGAAAAACTGTGCGCCGTGTCCCCAGAATGCCTTGATTTTACTCCATTTCCGCCTGCAACTGTGACCTGGTGCCGGTTTTTACCGATGCAGAGGTTTTTCCCGGCATAGTGTGCTGTGGCTCACAGACCCGGTTTCGCCCCCCCAGTAATCTGTATGCCATGTCCGCCAAGTACTACACGCAATTCATTCTGACGGATGCCGAGTACCGCGGCGGCAACGAATTTTGTGGTGTCGTCGAGCTGAGTCAGCCGATGGAGCAAGACTCGGATCGCGGCGACATCGAGGCCGTTTTGGCCCGCAATTTCGACCTGAAGAGCAGTGACGTGAAGCTGGTCAGCTGGTCGAGACTGCACTAGAGGGTTCTGGCACTTCTTCTGGCGTCATTTTTCTGGATTCCCCCTGACTCTCCCGGCTTCGGCCGGGATTTTTTTTGGCGTCCCGGCCGAGAGACCGGGATCGGTCACACGCCGCCTGCGGACCGGTAATTCTTCACCGGAATGGCTCGCTGCGCTGCGCTTTATTTCCGGTGAAGAACTCCCCGTCCGCGGTCGCCTCATTGAGATTGCACGAGCGCCAGTCGCGGTCTCACGGCCGCTCCTACAGCGTGGTTTTGGTCTGTAGGAGCGGTTAAGCGCAGCGAAGCCGCGTGCAGGTCGAAGGTGCCGCGGCTTTCGTGTTGCTCGTCGAGCGTCGTAAAACGCAAGCGGAGCAGGACGCGAGAGCGAGCGTTTTCCGATCGCAGCGAGGCAGGGATGCCGAGCGGAGTTAAGCGAGAGGAGCTACCGAAAGCCGGGGCGCCATGCGGATTGAGATGTCCAAGACCGTGATTAAATATGAGAGAATGAACCTCTTGTGTGAGATTCATCAAACGTACTCGATGAGCGATAAGCAAAAGCAGTTCAAGGGAATTCCCGTCGTGCAGAGCGGCGCCAAGTATCAGACCGACGAAGGCTTCTCTGCGATCAAGAACGGCATCAAGCGTAAGCGAGATGCGGAGCCGCTCGTGCATGGGCAGAAACCCCGCTGGTTGCGCGCAAAGATGCCCTCGGGTGTGGGTTTCTCGAACGTTCGCAGGATCGTGAAGGAACACCGCCTGAGCACGGTCTGCGAGGAATCGATGTGTCCCAACATCGGCGAATGCTGGAACGCAGGCACGGGCACGATCATGGTGCTCGGTTCCGTTTGCACGCGGGCATGCCGCTTCTGCGCCGTCGACACCGGCAATCCGAAAGGCTGGCTCGACGCCGAAGAGCCGCTCAACACGGCCAGGGCGGTCAAACTCATGGGCCTCAATTACGTCGTCATCACGTCGGTCGATCGTGACGATCTCGTCGACGGCGGTGCCGCGCACTACGCGGCATGTGTGCAGGAGATCAAGAAGCTCAATCCGAATACGGCGGTCGAGGCGCTCACGCCCGACTTCAACGGCGTCGCCGAGCACGTCGAACTCGTCGTCGATTCGGGACTCGATGTGTTTGCGCAGAACGTCGAAACCGTGCGTCGCCTGACGCACCCCGTGCGCGATCCGCGTGCCAGCTACGAGCAGACGATCGACGTGTTGCGGCATGCAAAACAGCACCGGCCCGATGTACTCACGAAGACCAGCCTGATGCTCGGTCTCGGCGAGCGCGACAACGAAGTCCTTCGGGCGATGGACGACCTGCGCGAAGCCGGCGTCGACATACTGACCTTCGGCCAGTACCTGCGACCGACGCCGAATCATCTGCCGGTCGAGCGCTACGTGACGCCGGAAGAGTTTGCAGCCTATCGCCAGGAAGGGCTCGAAAAGGGCTTTACCGAGGTTGTCTCGGGCCCGATGGTGCGTTCGAGCTATCGCGCCGAACAGGCATTGCAGAAAAACAACGTCGGCATAGCAATCTGACCGGGAGTACGGATGGGCGAGTTCTTCGCTGAGTATGGCCTGTTCCTGCTCAAGACACTGACAATCGTAATCGGCATCGTCGTGATCATAACCGTGGCCGCCGCGGCCGGACGCAGGGGTTCCGAGGATCACCTCGAGGTCGAGAACCTCAACAAGCGCTTTCGCAACCTCGCCGGTGCCTTGAAGAAGGCCGTACTGTCGAAAGACCGGGCCAAGCAGCAGGCAAAGGAAGACAAGCGGCGCGACAAGGCCGAGGCAAAGAGCGAAAGCGGCCGGCCACGCAGCTTTATCATCGACTTCAAAGGCGATCTGAAGGCTACTGCGGTCGCCTCGCTGCGCGAAGAGGTAAGCGCGATACTCGAGGTCGCAAACCCCGAGGACGAAGTCATCGTACGCCTCGAGAACCACGGCGGCGTCGTGCACGAGCACGGCCTCGCGGCGTCGCAGCTTGCACGCATACGCGATCGCGACATCCCGCTCGTCGTCTGTGTCGACAAGGTCGCAGCGAGCGGCGGTTACCTGATGGCTTGTGTCGCATCGAAAATCTACGCGGCGCCGTTCGCGATCCTCGGCTCGATCGGCGTGCTGGCACAGATTCCGAATTTCCACCGCATGCTCGATACGCACGGCGTCGATTTCGAACAGATCACCGCCGGCAAATACAAGCGCACGGTAACGATGTTCGGCGAGAACACCGATGAAGACCGCGAGAAGCTCAAACAGGAACTCGAGGACGTGCACACCCTGTTCAAGGCGGCCGTGCACCGCTACCGGCCGCAGCTCGACCTCGAGACGATAGCCACCGGCGAACACTGGTACGGTAGCCAGGCGCTGGAACTCGGCCTTGCCGACGAGCTCAGGACCAGCGACGAGGCGCTTGCAGAGATTGCCGCGGAGCGCGATCTTTACCGCGTCAGTTACAAGGTCAAACAGCCGCTGCAGAAACGCCTGATCGCCAACCTCGATGCGGCACTTGAGCGAGCCGACATGGCTGCGTGGCGCCGCCGCTTCGAGTCGCGCTTGCCGCGCTAGCGCCGGGAACCCGGCGCCACGCGGCGGGTCGAAATACTGACATTGAGAGGTATACCGATGACAACGAGCCGCTTCACAGTTGCGATTCTCGGCGCCACGCTGCTACTGGCGTCATGCGCCACATCGCCCACAGGCCGTTCGCAGGTGATCTGGAAATCGGACGCCGAACTCGCGGTCGAGGCGTCCAAGCAGTTCGCCGAGATGACGGCATCGCTGCCGCTCGTCACAGATCGTGCCACGATCGACTACATTGCCTGTGTCGCGAACGAGGTCGTCTCGGTCCTCGAGTACCCGTACAACGAGTACGAGTGGGAGATGCGTATATTCGACAGCGAAAGCGTCAATGCTTTCGCGATGCCCGGCGGCAAGATCGGCATCTTCGTCGGAATCCTGGAAGCCGCGCAAAACCAGGATCAGCTTGCTGCGGTCATCGGCCACGAGATCGCGCACGTTACCGCGCGTCACGTCAACGAACGTGCTTCGCGCGGCTCGCTGACCGATGTCGGCATCCAGGTGGCCGCAGTCCTTCTCGGCGGCGGTCACAGCGGCGCCACGTACACGGCGTATGAAGCCCTGAACCAGGGTGCTGTGCTCGGCATCATGCTGCCGTTCAATCGCGGCCAGGAGAGCGAGGCCGATATCGTGGGGCTCGAGTACATGGCGCGAGCCGGGTTCGACCCGCGCGAGTCCGTGCCGCTGTGGAAGAACATGAGCGCGCAAAAAGGCGGCAACGAGCCGGCGGAGTTCATGTCGACGCACCCGTCCAGCGAACGTCGAATCGAGCAGCTCATCTCGGAATGGCCCAAGGTCTTGCCGCTCTATAACGAGGCGGTCGAAGAAGGCCGTCGTGCCGACTGCACACCGCCACCCAGCACCGAAACGGCGGCAAAGAAATAGGACCTGATCGTTTCCGCCTGACAAATCTGCGAGAATCGCGGTGATGTTTCACCGACTCGCAATCCTTTGCCTGATCCTGCTCGCCGGCGGTTGTGCGACCTTCGAGGATCTCTACGATTCCTTCCGCTACCGGACGCAGCCGTCAGCGGTGCCGCTCGAGCGGCGACCGGTCGAAGAGCCGCTTGCACGCAACGTGTTCATACTGTCTTCGGCCGGGCAGAGTGTCGTCGGAGAGCCGCAGGTCGTGTTCACGACGGGCACCGACACGCTGTCGGATCTCGCCCGCGAGTATGGATTGGGATACGACGAGATCATCGCCGCGAATCCGGACGTCAATCCCTGGCTGCCCGGCGAGAACACGCCGATCCTGCTGCCAACGCAATATGTCCTTCCCGAGGTGCCGAGACAGGGCGTCGTCCTCAACATTGCGTCGAAGCGTTTGTATTACTTTCCCGAGCCGCTCGCCGGCCAGCCGCCGCGTGTCATGACTTACCCGATCGGAATCGGTCGGGTCGGCTGGGAGACGCCGCTCGGCGATGCAACCGTCATCGCCAAGGCGACGGACCCGGCCTGGTACGTGCCGGCATCGGTCCGCAAGGAACATGCCGAAATGGGCGATCCGCTGCCGTCCGTCGTGCCGCCGGGCCCCGATAATCCGCTCGGGCATCGCGTGCTCAAACTCGATATGCCCGGTTACCTGATTCATGGCACGAATCAGCCGTACGGCGTCGGCATGCGCGTGAGCCACGGCTGCGTGCGACTGTACCCGGAGAACATCGAGGTGCTCTACGAGCTCGTCGCCATCGGCGAGGCCGTGCAGATCATCAATGAACCTTACCTGCTGGGTCGCCGGGACGGTGACCTGTTCTTCGAAGCACATGAGCCGCTCGAGGACGATGCCGTCCCGATCGAGGCGCGCTTCGACACCTTGTTTGCCAACTCCGGACGCGAACTCGACCGGCATCAGAAACAGCACGTTCGTGCCGTTGCCAGCATCGCGTCCGGCATGCCGGTCATCGTCGATCGGTTCGACGCCGACGAGGTACTCGCGCGTGCCCGCGTCGTGCGCAACACCGTTGAAGTCGACCCCGACAACCCGACCTTGATCGAGGTGCGGCAGATGATCGACGAGGCGGTCAGGGAAGGGCGGGAGGAGACGCTTTGAGCGAATGGCTCGATCTGATGATGGATGAGATCCGGCGCAAGGAGCGGGAGCGGCGCGAAGCTGCCGAAGAGCAAGCGCGGCGCGAGCAGGACAGCGACGCCGCCAGAGCGAAGACAAGGGAAAAGACGGCGTGATCGTCGATGCATGGGCGCAACACCCGACCCTGCGGCATGCGCAGGACCCGATGTTCGCGTCATTGCGGCGCTGGACGCGAAGTGCAGCGCCGAGCGCCGAGCTGCCCGTCAGCGGGACAATCGCTGCATTGGACGACGCAGGCGTCGACATGGCGCTGATATCCGCCTGGGTTGCCCCCGGCAAAGTCATGATTTCGAACGACGAGGTGGCGGCGTTCGTCGCCGAGTTTCCCGGCCGGCTCGTCGGCGTGGGATCGGTCGATATCGCAAAACCGATGCAGGCCGTCGCGGAGATTCGCCGCTGCGTCAACGAGCTGGGATTCAAGGGGATTCGTGTCCTGCCCTGGCTCTGGGAAAAGCCGCCGACCGACCCGCTATTCTACCCGGTGTTCACGGCGTGCTGCGATCTTGGCGTGCCGTTCTGTACGCAGATCGGGCACACGGGACCGCTGATGTCGTCCGAAGTCGGCCGGCCTATCTATCTCGACCGCGTGGCGCTCGATTTTCCGGAGCTGACGATCGTCGGAGGACACATCGGCTACCCCTGGACCGACGAGGCGATCGCGGTTGCGACCAAGCACGAGAACGTGTTCATCGATACCTCGGCGTACACGGCGAAACGTTACCCGTCGCAGTTGGTCGACTACTTGAAGCATCATGGTCGTCGCAAGGTTTTGTTTGGTTCGAACTACCCGATGATCACACCGGG
>JAAUYH010039288.1_pt1 | contig 32876 bp, 21 predicted proteins | sample 7278061 | NCBI WGS metagenome assembly JAAUYH01 (sample SAMN14350203, study PRJNA611818) | marine sediment metagenome | isolation source: surface marine sediment (0.6m) | place: French Polynesia: Moorea | collected 2018-08 | reverse complement strand
GCCCTGTGCAGACAGGGGACTGAAAACGAGGAACCTCATTGTTTCTTCCTACAAAAGCCCGGCGGCCTACTTACGCTTGGGTAATTCGCCAGGTCGTTGCGTCCGTGTCGCTTAGTTACGCTCCTGTTTCGTATGTTGTAGTAAGCGTGCTGTGTTTATGTGAGGATGGATTTAGAGAGGTTCTATTCAAAATATAGAGCAAAATCTGCGTACCCGGATAGACGTCTGCAACGTTGGTCGCGAGGTATTGACAAAACTTGAGTTCTTTTCCCTGTACATGCGAGGTAATGCGTTTCGCGCGATGTTGGAGCCACAACGCGTAATTGCAGTGATTCGTTACCCTTACAATACGAAGATGTGACAGGAGGTGACTAGGGTCTACATCTTAAGATACATTTGGTCCAGCATGTTCGAGTCGATGAACTGCGAGTGAAATCCGCTGGGCACGTGGAATCCATCTGGTGCGTGAACGGTGGCTATAGGCGTGTCACACATGTCTACAGCGTCGTACACGTTCATGACGGTGTTGCCGTCGTCGCACTTCACAAATTGCAACAAGTAGCCGTCGTCCTCGCTCACGGCGTCCTTCTTCGACACGAAACCCGCCTCGCCCAGGCCGTCGCCGGGGAACAGGATGCCGGCGGCCGGCTCCCCAGTGTGCAAGTCGAATTTGCACACGCCTCTGTTGCGGACGTTCTTGCGGTCGAGCGATGGCACTCCCACGCTACCAAAGCCGTACCGCGCATCACGCCCGACTCGCCCCGGGTTAACGAACGGGAAGTCAACGTAGGTGCCGTGGCCGAACTTGTCGTCCAGTCCCAGCTCGTGAGTCGAGATGTCAACCGCACCGGTGCGCACGTTCAGTTCGTAGCGCACCAGCTTCGGGTCGCCAATGTCCTTCATCGCCAGCAGATTAAAGCGCGGGAATTGGCACAGATGTAGCACCACGCCGTCGGCCGTGTCGTGCGCGTTCAGCGTGTGGAACGCGGCGCAGCTGGGCACCTCGAACCAGATGATGTCCGCCTCACTGGTGCCGTCCACCGGAAACAGCCCAATGTGTCCGGGTTTGTCCTCATGCATACGAATCAGGCTGCCATTCGGCTTCAGGATTTCCTCCGGAGTGAGCAGCACCGGCAGGTCTAGCACGACAACGTAGTTGTTTGTTACCGCCGCGTCATGAATCATCGGCTTCCGCCCCAGTTGCAGCGGTACATTTCGTATGAACTGCGAATTGGCGTCGAGCACGACTATCGCCGCATCGCACGTTGGGTTCTCCAGCATATACGACACCGAATACCAGTTGCCGTTAGTGGGGTGTGCCACGGGGTGCGCCGAAAAGGGGCCTTCATACTCGTCGTACACCAGCTGTCTCTGGGTCTGCAGTGATGTGCCATCGGACGTGATGCTAAGTTCATATGGCAGCCCGCCCTCCCACAACGCATATAGTCGTCCACCATGCTCCTCGATGTTCGTGTTCGCGGTGGAACGCAAATATTTCCGCTTCTCCAGCTTGCGCTTGAGCGCGTCCATCAGCACCAGCACCAGCCCACTGTACCCGCGCATCGCCATTATGCTGAGCTCGTTCGACCGTCCCAGTTCCATCTCGTGTTGCCGCTTCGCTGTGTCGAAGTGAGTGTAGGCGAACGTGGCGTGCCCATCCCCAAGGATGCGCACGCTGGTGAGAGCGCCATCGCCCTCGAACATGTGATACCCACCGATAGGCAAGTACTGTGGGTTGGGGTTTACGTTCACGAACATACCGACAAGGTCTGCGGGAAGCGTGCCGGTGACGCGCGCCTTCGGAATCGAGATTTCATTAGGTTGTGGTGCGTGAACACCTTGCAGATACTCGCTGTTCTTCGTGGGTTCCTTTGTCAGATTCGCGACGATGTGCATCATTTTGTCCACACTACGATACAGCACTCGTCGCGGTCGGTCGATCGCACATGCCACAGGCGACACCGAGATCCCGTTGTTCGCCGCTGTGCCAGCCCCATGGAACGGAAGTTTGTTCGTCGTGGTGATAAAGAACGGTTCCATCATGCTCAGAAGTGTTGCTTCGAGATGCGCAGGATTTACTGTGTTCACCTTCTTCACTGATTGTTCTACCTAAGAAGATTAAGTTACTTATCGGTCTTAAATATTGAGAGGTTCCGCTCTTGCTAGGCAGTTACGGTGGGTAGCATCTTGGCTTCCAGTTTTGCGGCCCCGTATCATGCTTTGATCAGCCAGACTTAGATTCAACGAGCGTTTGGCTATAACGCTCAGTACAAGATTTTTTTGTCTAGGGAACGTGCTTATCAACGAACTGTTTCGTAAAATATCTCAACATAACTACCAATTGTCGACGGATGAGTAGATCGCAGATACTACGTATTAAACTTAGCATGCAATGGACAAGTACTAAAATGATACGTATTAAAAATGATAATCGACCTAAATAAGATAGACTGCTTGCGATCTGCTACACCATGTCGTGCAATTCAATATTTTTTTGAAACGATTCAACATTCTCCAAAAGGTTCAAACTTGCAATAAACGTGTGAAGTAATAAGTCTACTATCTCTTCGCGAATTAACCTCTCACCAATTATAGACAACTTGAGAATACGATATAGCATTGCAACAATAAAATATGAAGAATTCTGAAGAACCCTACATTGTACTTGGTGTAAGTTAAGGTAAGGTTGTCGATTTCAAGGAAAGGAGCTATAATTTGCTGAAATCTCTTTTAGGGATAATACATTTACAGTTTCAATGATAATTTCCTGAAAATTCCTAGCGAAATTATCGCATTAGAGTTTTGACTAAAAATTTGAATCGATTGAGGAACTAATCGCAACTTTGGGGATATATGTATCCAAACCTGTATATGGAATAATTTTTAGCCTCATTTTACGGCTAGCAATTGAATTAGTTTATTTTCAGAAAAATCAAAAGTTATTCAAAAAAACCGAGTAAAGAACTCATTAAAACGAAGACTGGAAATAATCGTAAAACAATTTCGACTAACTATTTTTGAAAAGAGATTACTTTTGACTCTAATAAAAGCTACATAAATTAAATGTAGTTAAATAAGCTCTAAAAGTCACGTGAGGTTAATTTGGAAGTTTGCAATATCTGTGTTTTTTGCATAGTTTAGATTTGGCTTTTGTTTGATCGGAACAATTAGTTCAATATAAAGCGGACGACGCGAAGTAAAGAATAACAAGAGATATTTCAGCAAACTTCCTTCTGTTACGAACAGAGCTAGGCTATCGGTCGCAGCGCGGACAGGAAGCGTTGCAGGCATATTCGATCTATTCTGACGCTTTTGTAAAGTTGATTCTCCTGTAATGGCAACCTCTTGTAGGTTATGGATCCTGCAAAGATCTATTCTATCGCACGCTATTTTACACGCGTGATTTCATCACTGGAAATTTACAGCTATTTTGCCTTCGTTCTAGGTATTTATATCGCCTGAAAGGCGTTCTGTCTTACTGTGCCGGGAGTTTGCAGTCATAGTTCTGCTATACTAAACACCCGCATATTTAGAGGAATTCACATGGCTCAAAAAAGACATGATCAGTAGGGGATTGATGAGAAACCTTGAGGATGTTTGATTAACTAATTTGTTTCAAGCTCGTCGAAGTATTGATGTACAAGATACAAGGTCATACTCACTTTACAGTGGTACTTTTATATTTTAGATTTTTTTCCGATTAACCACAGTCCAAGGGCTGCCGAAATGTCGTATGGATCAACGATGAAGGAAAAATTCTAGCGCGCGCAATCACTCTAATTAGGAGCCGCGTAAGGAAGACAATTTAAAACAATCCTCTGTCTTCTTATGCGCATAGTATTGCAAGAAATTGAAAACAAGTCGAATAGTTGCAACTGCTTCAGATGGGACTAGTAAACCATGTCTCAGACTATTCCATATATTTGAGGAGCAGTGAATGAAACTGAAGGCAGATGTTTGTCTAATTAATGATCTAGCCTTTCAAAGTACGTTTCTAGCACGTTGGAAATTCAATTTGGTCCATCAGCTCTGTACTTTGCGTAACAAGGTCGATCAAATGTGTGTAGGAATTCTTCAGATATTGTATTGGACACTAATTTTATGAGTAGTCGAGGTTTTCTGACAGACTAAAACTAATACACGTCGCAATAAATATTGCATGCATCAGAAGTACAGCACTACAGCACATCAACTAAATATGCATTAATACTACTCTTTGGAGATCGGAGTGAATCGAAACCGCCAAATCATGCTCGTTAATTTTTGTGTAAAAGACTATGGGGAATATCGCAAGCACACGAAGTTTTTGGGGTCTACAATAGCATAGCTTACTTAGAATTAATTCGGACGTGATTACAGTAGGTTCATTAATCAAAGCCAGAAGAAATTCGAATAGTACGTAGAAATGAGGTGGAGAATTGGCACACTCATCATTGAGGCCAACCTTTGTCTCCGTGTCCTATACTCCACTTTGAATAGGCACTGACTAACCGTTGATGGTCAACTCTCCAAATTGTAATTGTTAATGCTGACCAAGTTTATCAGAGTTACTCGGAATACACATAGTCATGAAATATTCTCTAATCCCATTGTAATCTGCACGAAACTTTTGCAGCAGCATGACTGGAATTCGAAACATCGTCTGAGGCTGCTGGTCTTTACTACTACTCTATCTGCCTCCTGATGCATTGAATTCTTTCCTAAAAATCAATCATACACTGCAGTGTTTGTTTAACTAAGTTTTGAGGGCCTTTGCGCAAACGCCAAAGACGAGTACTCTATGAGATGCAATTACTTATTCAATCTCTCTTCTCGGAGACTGTGTGCTAGTTTTAATCAGAGAGTTGAATCAACGCAGTTGATTGAACTCGCATTTAACATGCTTGGCTCGGAAGTCTTGGACGTTTAAGAAAGTTAATGTAGAGTTTGACTAAATAATAATATCGATTTCAAATATTGAGTAAACTAACACTTTTCTATAGTTAATTGGATAATCGTCCTTTTCATAAAAATGATTCGCAAATTTGGACTGAGCCGTACAGTCGAGCAGAAAATTATTTCACGCATATAGCGTACCACCTTTGAAAAACCTGGTTGCTTTTCTTCGTACCTAATGCGTAAAATTACGCTTTCCTGGAATGCTTGGGCCTCCTCGGCTTAGCCAAATGGAGAAATGAAAGAATCTTGTGGACTTGAGGAATTCATCCTGTGCATTTCATTTTATCGCAAGATGTACTTACAGAAGCTATCATTACTTTGATCAAAACCGAAATCAGTAGACTAGATAGCTACGAACTGTTTCAATTTTACCATCAATTGCTACATGCACTTTTTTCTAACACGAATGTATTGCGGAATGAGGTCCTATGAGTCATCGAAAGTAGACATTGACTTATTTAACCTCACAAATCATGGAATATTATTTTGAAATTGAAGACAGGACTAAGAATTTTTGCAGTTGAGAAATTATAAGATTCGAAAATTCCGGGGCCAAGCTATTAGTCGATTAGCTTGAAATTTTATATTTATGGCCTTAAAGTCCGGCAAGAGCGTGGCAAACATCCTTCAATTCCTTGGGATCTCGGAGGGTATTCTCAAACAATGAGGTTCTCATAAAATCTTAGCTGTCACTATTGCTCATGTCTACAAGTTCCCGTAATCGCTCAAATCCTTCGTACATATGCGTTGCCTCGGAATATTATCCATTGGATATATCTATGTTCGATCTATTTGCCCACATCTTAGAGTGATACATAATCATTAATATTTCATGTGTCTCAAGTGATTCAGTTGAATCAAATGATATTGGTGGTCAAATCCGGCCTAATTAATTATAATACGAACACGGAAGCGCTAGTCTGTCCATATATAGTTACACGGCGTGTGTATCTTTAATTGCGGCTGTCAGAACTTACATATCATCTAGAAGCTGGCTTGAGTATGAAAAACTAGAGAATCGAAAATACAAAAGTAAAACAATTATGCTTGCTACTGAATCAGATTATTGGTACTGTAGATAATTGGCCATTCCAGCGTGTTGTACGCCATTGAAAAATCAGAGCAAGCATTATAGTTGCTGAATAGTATTCAAATAGAATAAGGTCTACATCAGTTGATGAATCGGATGGTTGATAATTATCTACGATGCTATTGCAATTACCAGTTAGATGACTTGGATAAATTACTGCCAGGAGCCGAGTTTGCACGTAATCAAACATGACTCATTTCGAATTCGATCAGGGTTGGAATCCGAAGGCATCGATAGATCTAGTGCTGAACATCGATAAATCGAACAAGAAGCTCTCTGAATTCAAAGATCGCCTCAAATTTACTTTGTATAAAGCGAAGTTTCCTTATAAAACGGCTCAAGAACATCAAAGCGCGAGATCAAACTTAAAATGCAAATCGCCGCGATATCAATCTGTTGACAAGCAATGGTAAACAATTCTTTAATGAAGCATGCATAATCTAGGTCTCAAGCATCAAATAATTTGATTTAAAAGATATTTACACTATTTCATGTGTTGGAAGCTGTTGGGCGAAATGACATGAAACTGGAACTCCCAGCTTATGTCAAGATTCATGATGTTGTTGATATCGTTCATAATATCTGATTATTTGTACTACATGTCGACATTTCTGCTCGAGTCACAAAAACGACCTGACCAAGTATCGGCTAATATGGATGCTGAGCTTGTCTTGGAAAGATTATTCAAACGTTGAAGACGGAGAAAAGGATGTATTTCTAAAGATTGATTTTAAGGTAATCTCATGCACGATGCAGAATGGCAATCAATGAGAGATTATATTGATCAGGACGGAACTATGAAGGAACAATTCTTGAACCAAATGAAGGGAAATTATATCTCGCATCCACATTATGCGAATAATGATTAATCTTGTCGAGAGGCTGGAAGAGTGTAGCGACCGTTTTTACTCTCGAACCTGCAAGTTTATTGCTTCAAGCAAACTTGCAATATTCGTCATAAAAAAATTCATATTTATGTGCAAAATAAGCCAACTGTTAGAATATTATTAGGAAAAGTAATTCACTTTAACTAAAGAACACCTATTTTTAAAGAACAGAAACCAGCAAACATCAACCAAACAAAGTAACCGCTTCATTTCATGAAACTCGTCCGGAATCAGGCATTCTACGACGAGTAAGACGACGAATAAAATTGTTTCCATTTTCATTACTTTTTAGCCACATTATCGAAAGCCATTACTACTATTCGGACGTTCTGATTCATACCTCAACATAGTTTTCGAAAACCGCAATTTATTGCGAAATCCCCAAAAAAGCTATTCTATCCTTATAAGAGCAGTAATGGCGCTGGACCTTCTCTGTTCAAGCACTTCAGGTCTCGTTCGCTAAATTGATTTAGTATGCCGAGATCTTATCTACAATGATGTGCGGATTTGCGTTCAGCATCAAAATATGAAACCTTAATGTCCTCCTGTTTCTCGTCGCAATAAGTTACGGTGTAGCACTTGCGGCTTTCGCGGTTCGGAATAATGCGAACTTTGCATTTTACATTAACCAGATTTATCCTGGAGTTGTTTGCAACGGCCCACGCAGGATTGCGATAGTCGCTAATGCAAAATCTACTGAAAGGAAAAAATCAACTCCCATCCTTTTATTCTACCTCTATAGGTTATTTTTGCAGCTCGCATCGACCATATATTGCTATCTTGCCATATTTCTCCGAGACATGAGAGCTTTTATTCCTCGGATTGAGCTGTATTGTATTTCAACAATGTCTCCTGGAAACCCGCCAGTGCTCCTTCAAGGTCTTTTGAAATAAGTTGTGCTGGTGTTTTCGGGTAGTTATAATCAGAAACGTTCAATTTCTTTGTTCTTTCTGCTTTATTGCATCGCTTTTTCCTTCGTTTGAACGACTATCTTTTAATATACGAGTAGGCGCAAGTTTCGTTTGGGCGATTGATTCGCCGGAAGATGCGGTTGCTGATCCTAGACGTGCCATACTTCTCATGAGCGCAGAAAAGTAGCGGTTGCTTGAAATTTGAATTCAAGGTTTAGGAAGTTTTTCTATTATCATACGCAATTCGAGCATTTTTCGATTGCTGTCTTGTCTGTAATTTTGGGAGCTGTAGCTCGAACTTTGTATGATAATCGCGCTTTACTATAATGACCAGCACCGAATGGCAAAAGAAAGTTGGGGCTCATCTAATATGCTAATCGAACAGCAGAATTATCGTTTGAGTTCGGTCACAGACTGAAGAAATAGGTAAGTTTATGGACGCTTGAGCAGGAACTGATAGCGGAGCCGTGCTATGTTATTGACATACACTTGCAATGACTGCTTTTGCGGGTGTAGGACGTTTTGAAGCATACGCAGTTTTTGGTACGGCTAGCAAAGACGTAGTGTCAGAAGCAGAACGTTCTTGAATGGGCATGTGCAGAGATGGAGGCACTGATGGGCTAGAGTGGGTTCCAGAGTTGACCCAATTGGATGTCTGAAGCTGATCGATTGAGAAAGTTTTGCTTTCAAAAGAAAATGTTTCAGAAGTTTACGACCGACATCACAAGAGTTCAGGAGGCGAAACTTGTGAACTTGATTTGCACTCTTGAATATTTTGCCGCGCAGGCACTCAATGAGGATAGAAAGTTAGAAGAAAGATCATCAACTTGTTCTTGGCAAAGTCACCGTGCTCAGTGAAGTGCTTGCCGTTAGTAATAGCAGTTGAACTGAAGCCACTAAAAACCAACCTTCTTCTTCTTAGATTATGTTGAGTCGGAACTCGCTTCTTCTCTTTAAACGAATCTAAATCGACGTCTTAGAATCTCATATTCGAGCTGAATGCTTCAAAATAGCTCTGAAGAGCTTCCTTGAAAGTGTATTGGACGTTAATAGTCCTACTATGCGTAGAAAGTGACACTTTTCTTCGAGCCTCTTTGTTTCTTTTCCGAGTCTTTTACTAGGATAGCTTGGAGTCTTGGTGAGACAAAGACTCGAAACTACCTTTCTTCATCCATTCGAATTCTCTCTTCGTACTCCAGCTAAAAGGAGCTTCACTGAGTGGAACAAAGTCTGGATTATTGCGCCGTTGACGCGCAATCGTCTGTCTATAACACTTTTCCCTTTCTGTGGTTCTCAAGAAGTTTTTGGAACTACATGTTGGCCATCCCAGAACAGCCGATGGATAAAGGAATGTGAGCTCACTCGAAAGCTGAGAGACACGAAACAGCGGCTCAGTTACCAGAGGATGTATCTCAAGACCGTCGCCTTTCAGGCTGAACGCCGTGCTTCTACAAGCACTTCGACCAGTCGCTTATTGAGAGTAGCTGAGCCAGCTTACTGCCTAAGTTCGCTGATCAATAATAATCTTAGCTACAGCACAATGCGTCTCGTGTAAGGCCTCCACGCCAGCACGAAGCAACATATGTGAGGCTATAGAAGTGTTCTCACTGCCAGCCTTACAGGTCAGCAGGAGCTACCACGAAACGTTCATGGGATTCCCTAGCAATTTATTGGGAACCGTGTCCGTCTAGCAGAAACGCACGAGAAAACAGAGAACTGAGAAAAAGAAAAGGTTGGTAACTGTAGCAAATGGAAGGCAAACTGACGGTTGCGACACTTATTCGCCAATGTCGTGCACACACACTATGTCGACGGCAAATTTTGAATGCCACTGCCCGCAGCGACCATATACTTAGAACAACAGAGACGAAATTCAGGCTTACGTAGAGTTAGCCGTAGTTAGACTAACATCCTCCCGTAGCTTCCACAGATTAAGCACCCAGTTTTGTACAAGAGGTTTGTAATGGGTGCGTTTAGAAGTCCGCGTCGTACCTGGGAGGCTCGGCCGGTTTTAATGTCAATGGCTGACTTTGTAGTGATAGCATACGAATAATTATGCTCCCATACTCTAAAAATTGAATGACAGTAGGAAATATAAACTAGATGAATTATTAAGGTTAGACTAGATGCCATAGGATACAGTATTTCAAGCTAGCATAATAATGCATTGGCACATAATGCAGTACGTAGTTCATGCCTTGGAAGCAATGGGACAAGATATGAATCAATTAAAAAGTCAACAATGAAATAAGAAAAGTTAAACGCAATATTGGTCTCAAGAAAACGGTATGAAAATCGTTTATACGAGCTACTAACACACGTTCTGTGGGTACTGCAATGCTTGGCTTGAACAAAACTACTTTCAAAGGTCTGGTCGCTGAATTCGCTCGCGATTTCGTTCACCACTAATTATGGCGGTTTAATGAATTGTGGAATCATCCAAATACCGAGTTTTATGTCTTCTTCGTTTCTAAATTAGAGTATTATGAAATGCTCATTGCAAATGCGCTCGTTTTACGCACGTAGCTAAAGCTTATCTCAATGAATTTCCGAATCACTGATTTATTGTACTCCTCCACGTCCGTGGTAGTTATCGTAGCTTTCTTAACCCAACATGGAGAGGGTCATACACAATCGCCGTGATTACTTCACTGAAACTAATAAAAGCAACAGCTGTGGTGAATTTCGGTGGACAACCAGTCACAAGTCATGCAACCCAGTAATTTCTTAATTCTCATTTTTGCACTTTTAAGTCATTCATCCAAGGTTGTCCTGGCTACCATGATTTTGTATCTATGTATATGTATTCTGGGTTCGAATTATAATTCCTATGTTCAAAATCATTATTAAGCAAAATGTAATAGAAAACACTGCTTCTTGAATCGTAGTATCATGCTTTATGGATTGTAATATATTGAGTATCATCTTAATTCAACAAAATGTAACTTACAGGGTTGGTCCGGTTCCAAATAAGACAGAACTCTTAAATTTTTAACCTAAAAATAAGAACTTTCCTACTATTTCAGTACATGCAGTCTCATTTTTAATCGAATGTACCCTTTCATCAATGGGTTGCTTGCTTTCGATTTCAAACTATTCGATCTGTTCTACAGAGTTCATTTTCTTCATAATTATTCAATCAGCCGACTTCAATCCACAAGCGTTTTTTTGTTCAGCGCAAGATATTATAAGGGCTGTACCTGTACGATCGGCATTGTTGAAAAATCAATTACAATTGGTCAACACTGGACTAATAAAATGTGATCTTTGATGAATTGTGTTGTATCGCCTCTTTAAACTCTTTATATCTCGTATGAATGATTTTTTGATCCTTCGACGGCGTTTTTGACCGTTCATATTGAATATCACGAATTTATCAGTCAGAGCGAATCCGCGAGCTTTTCACTCATAATTGGCTCTTTCAGTTGAATAAAGTACTGTTTGTATGAAACAATTATTTATTGTAGACCTCTGCCACGTAGCATTTCTACAAATTGGTTATCATCAGTGGTCATAGAATGTATTAAAAATACCAAAGAAGAATTGGCACACGTTCTTTTGATCAGAATGACGAGTACATGCCTATGGTTGGTCCATTTAGTGTAGATAGATATCTCGATAAACAAGCATGTTTGTTTCAGGTCTAAAAAGCACTACTTACAGCATAAGGCTGACAAACCATGTGATTCAGATTCTCAACAAAACTGAATTTTACGATCTATTACAGATGTATGCTGGTAATACTACCGCACAGTGGTACCTATTTCAAAAAGGTACGGATAATAATTTTAGAATGAGTGAACGTAGTATCACTGAAATACAATCGGTACAGTATTTTAAAAAAAGTACTATTTGAAAATTTTAGGGTACTCAATACTCAGTGATCACAGAATTACTGTATTTCAAGCTTCATGTGAAGCCTAACATCCCAGATTGTAATATTCACAGTTATGCATAATTTTTCAAGCTTGTTTATTATATTTCGGAATAGTATAGCGTATTCAAGACTTCTGCTGAAACAGCTCGGTTCTTATCGAGTAATTTGATTTTTTAACCATCCTACTATTTTCATGATGATTGAATCGGACGATGTTGCACGTGATTCATCTTCGACAACCCTCCAATACATCCGGTCGTTTCTCACAAGACTTTTGTTAAGTTCTCTGTAGCCTAGATTCTCCCTGTCGATATCTCCTAGCAAATTTCCCAATTGTGATGCGCTTCCTTTTATCCAATTTCCTTCATTTGAAAACGACACACTGGCAAAAAAGTATATTGCCGGCAGGAGGCATAGCGGCCATTTTATCTCTGTAGAGTTAACTCTTCGCCTACGTTTCGCTCCAGAAACTCTATACATTTTGCCCATATCAATAACTCTATAACCTTCAGCTGCTATTAAAGCATGTGCTGCGGATATTGCGCTAACGAGTCCATCCCATTTTTTCGAGCTACATACAATTTTCTGCCATTGCACCGATGCAGACCACGTAGCAGAAAATGCTAATTGAACACCGAGCAAGGCTTCGTCCTCTCCTGTAAGTCTCCGTGGCAATGTAAAATTGGATACCGAAGTGTTTGAATATTCCATGAAAACAAGTCCATCTGAATCTGTATACATATTAAATTCTCCCTGTAACAATTCTATACTGTAATTTAAGTCTAGACGAACGTAAGTCGATCCCGATCGTCTGAAAGCTACATTAAACATTAATGAAGATCTAGTCTTATTTTCACTCCAAATAATTTGATTTTTCAGAACTTTAAGCATTTCTTCCGAGTAAACTCTACTCTCTCCGATTTTTAATTCATACCAAGAAGGGAATTGTTTTTCTCCTACTGAATATGTACAGAAGTACTTCAATCCATCCAAATCATGAACTCTAGCTTCGGTCACGGCTCCTAATTTCGAGATTTGTTGACCTGTATCTGTAACGTACATTCCCATTTCTGGTATTTTTGGTAGTAGAGTGCGCACCGAACGTACATCTTGCTCAGTTACTACTTCTTCAAGGTAATATCCATTAGTTTTTTCCCTATCGTCCATTGAGACTTTGAAGCATTTAGTGAGAGTGACATACTAGTCATCCCATATACTTCATGGTTGCGACCTCCGACGCTATTTGCTCTAACTTTAGTTATGTTAAGCATCTCATATCGTTGCTTGTCCAAATCAATACAGGCCCCAATGAATAATGACAAAATAGAAGAAACCATTAAGCTTGTTAAAGCCAGAATAAAGCTAGCTGTAGACCATCGCTGTTGTAGAAGAACGCCAAGGACATATGCTATAGATTCATCGCCTAGATTCGTATTTGCTGCAATAAAATCAGCTAACGCTGCTATAATAGGCGGAATGATCAGACTCGAACCTGCTATACCAATTGCGGATATGCAGACAATGTGAAGATCGGCTATTTTTGTTTCCCCTAAATTCAAAGCTAGGTTCAAATCAAGCCATATAAAGAAAACTAGTAAAGCAAGAAGCGTTAACTCGAGTCAACTGTTCTCAGTAAAGCCAAAATAGCATGATGTAATTGAAACATCGAGCGTCATCAACGATATTGTCGTATCAGGAAATATACTTGATTTTTTCAAGATTATCAATTTTACGAAAATCGAATCTGTAATACGAAACTGAACAGTTACTGCACCACTTTCTCTCGAAATAAAGTACCTGAAAGATTTTTGTGGTAAATCAAACAGCTAACTCATATGAATTTTCTCAGTTCCCAGTAATATCCACAGTTCATACAAATGTGTACGGTCTTGCACTAAGAAAAGACTTTCATCATTTATTAACCACTATAATTCAAGTATCGATGCCATAAGGTTATCATCTTCGCTTTCGTCATCCAAATTGATGCTTGAATTGTGAAATCGGGACATTCATATCCCAATAAGCTCAAGGTCTGCACTAATACTTGCAGATAGAGCCGTGTGGAACCATGAAAGTCAACAGTTCAGCTGAATATTCTATAAGAGTAATTGATTGATGTAACGCTTTTGAACCAGTGACAGATTGTAAAAGCAGTACCTGTATGGCAGAATGCAATATAATGGTTGCTTCAAAATAGTACTGCAGACTGTTCATGGAGTATTAGTTTGATTTGATATGATATGATGACACAAACTCATTTCCGTAGCCTCCTGAAGCTAGTTGAGATCCAGACAATATCTGAATTCGACGAAAATCTTGGTCCTCCTCAAAAATGTTTTGTTTCTACAAATATCTTTAGTCTCTACAGAAAACGATCACTATGAAAATCTAGGCTCTCGATGATATTCAATGCTCTGTTGAAAACTTTTTAGGAGCTTGACGAAAATTTCGATTCAACAACGAATCTTGACTGCTTAAAAATTTCTTACGATAGAATGAAGAGCTTGAATACTCCTTTACGTTACAGTTTCCGCTGAATACCGACAACATAGGATAATCCATACGGTGGATTGATCGGTCGAATTCCAGCAGAACGTCGAATTATCTGTAAACTTCTGCGCTTGAGGGTAGCCATTGCTCACTCAAAGAGGGCATTTGCTATGCAATACTCTTGGAATTTAGAAAACTTTTCGATCTATTTGACAGGAGAGGGTATTCAGACCAAGAGCGATATGCTTTTATTGACTGATTTTTACCTCACCCTAGTGAACATTTGATTGAATCAATACTCTAAATCCCTGAAGGGAAAAGCCCTGAAAACATTCCAATTGTTGAAAATTGATCTCGGAATTTTTAGCAATTTCATTCGAATTCTTCCAGGTCATCGAATAAAAACTTCAATGATCGCAATCGGCCTTCAGATTACCTGAGATGCGCCTGCGACAATGAAGCTGTCGCAATAGAGCCTATATTTCGTCGTACATCGCATTAATCATGCTGATAACATCGTGAAACACCCCTTATGCCGTGCGTAGTTATAGCTTTAGAGATAAAGCAAGAAGCCGAACAAAGAGCGTCATGGGAAATTGCATGATGGAATCATGAACTGCACACCAGTATCTCGTTTAAGTAAAGAAAACTGAGTTGTGGCTTGTCGGAAGAAATCTGTTGAGCACTAACGTCTAGACTTGCACTAATAAATGATGATTCATCCGACATAAAGATCTTAATATATGACTCGAATCCTTAAGAGTACACACAGATTGTGAGAGATGCATGATACTAGATGTGTGATGGTCCGTAAGCTTAATGAAAAGAATTTGAAGTCTAAAATATTCTCATCTAGATATTTCATCTTCATTGGCCTAAATTTCGACAAGAGCGCCATGAACAATCTTCAATTCTTTGGAAGCTCAGAGATTATTCTCAATCAAAAAGGTTCTAATAAAATCCAAACCGTCCCTTTCGTTCATGTCTATTAGTTCCTGAAATAGTTCAACCCTCTCGTACATATGAGTAGTCTTGGAATACTATCCATTGGGTATATCTATGTTCGAACTATTAGTCCACATTTTAGAGTGATACATAATCGTTAATATTTTATGTGTCGCAAGTGATTCAGTTAAATCGAATGACATTGTTGCTCAAATTCTGTCTAATCAATTAATATACGAGAACGGTAGCTATAGCCTCTCCATAAATAGTTAGAAGTCGTGAGTATATTTGATTGTTGTTGTAAGACAATACATCTTACGCAGAAGTTGGGTTGATCATGAAAAACTAGAAAATTGAAAATATGAGGTTAAACAATTCTGCCTGCTACTGAATCTGAGTATCGGCACTATTAATACTTTGCTATTCCAAATTCTTGTATCCCATTGAAAAATCGGAGAGATGGTTATAGTTGCTAAGTATTATTAAAAGGGAGTCAATTCTACATCAATTGATAGTATTAGAGGATGGCGATGCTGCTATCAGTCTAATCATTCATCTGACCGATTGAACTAGCGAATAGCTTTCAATTGAGAACTAAAAATGGAAGAAGAGGCGGTGGCGACAGAAAGGAAAAATTAATGTCACAGGTCGGCATTTAATTAGCTAAAAGCACCGGAGAAGCAACTGCAATGGAAACAGGCCCAGATTCGAATAAATGAAAACCAGGTTACTTTGCTATACTAAATGTATTCAACAGTACAGCAATGTTATATAGACAAGCTGTATACTACTCCGTATTTTCCTGTATACGTCAAATGTTTCACCATACGATACGAGTGTGAGCTATGTTGTCATGAGCAGTGAATCCTCTCGGCCATGGGGTGTTGTCAACACGGTAGTGTAAACAGGGTGATTGGTAAGTTTTCACAAAAGAGGTTATCCTTACAGGTCGGTTAATTTACTAAGGAGAATCTTAAATTGGCTAACTAGTGGAGAAACAAGTTGCACGTGTGTATACGACTGGCCGGTGGCGCGGTAGAAAATGCGAGATAAGCGATTTCTTATAATTCAGTGTTAGACGCTGATGATCCAAAACTTCCGTACGGTACCCTACAGTTGTAAGGCGTAAGTTTCTGCGCTCGCAGTACCGTAGCGCGAGTGTCGTGTCACCTACCGTAACCCATTACTCGTCTCATTCTGAATTCGACGCGATTCCGCACGTCTACCAAACTGCAGCACAACATAGGCAGCAGCATGAATTTACTACACCTGCTGCGGGATTCACCTAAGCATCCATGTGATTTTCGACTACTAAACCACCATGCACACCCACTCCCTGCACACGCCGCAACTGCAGGGTCTGGCTCAACCTCAACCTCGACCTCCTTTATCACTAAATTCGATGTCTAGCCCGCCCTCTTCGCCATCTTCAGCTCCTGCCTCCCCACCCGGTCGCGGCCTGGTGACACGCATCAAGCCGGTGACCTCGCCACGGACGAGCATGAAGCTGCTAGCACTGCAGCACTACGCAAATGTGTACGCCGCAGCTCAGCGAAAGAAAACCGAAGCTAATAATGCACCACCATCATTACCATCACCCTCACCATCGCCACCACCACTACCGGCAGCACAAGACAACCCGAAGAACGACAGTACTGGTGGTGATACTGGCACAATATCTATGTCCAGCAGCACATCAGTGGCACCAACATCAAAAACAAATATCGCAAACGGTGGACACGTTGAAGCAGCCCTAGAACTACCATTCAATCCAGCCAGTGGGTCAGAGGTGACAAGATTTGAGGAGTTGGGAGATAGCGGGCAATTCAGGATATTTCCTTAGCGATAGGCTCGAATTTATGATTTAGGTATAAGGATGGCACATAAAAATCGCGGGTTACGATTCCTCCAAGTTGATGGTCTAATTCGCAGAAACGGCGTAAGTTCCAGTTAGTAAGAGTCACCAGTTGCGAAACGGGGTACGTACGTTGCCAAACTTCGCATACAGCGTGGACTTGAGGCTGGCCAGGCGCGCGGTGATGCTCTCCAGCTCGGTGCCGGCCTCGTTGATCTCGCGGCGCAGCTCGTTCTGCGCGTTCTCCACGGCCTCGGTCACCTTCTCCGCGGTGTCGATGAGGAACACGTCGCCGACCGAGTGCTGCACCTCGGCGTCGTCGTCGAGCAGCGCCAGCTCGTCGACGGCGTCATCGTGCAGGCGCAGAATCTGCTCGCGGCTTTTCAACCGACCGTCCACCTCCGAGCGCCGCACCAGCAGCCGCGAGAACTCGTTGATCTTGTCGCGGTCCTTCGATGTCATCGTGTCCGGTCGCTCATCCTTTCGGTCCAATTCGCGAATCATCGTGCCGATAGCGTGCTTAGTCTTGTTTGCTCAAAATTGATTACAGGTTGCAAGTGGGTCATTGACCGACAGACGTCCTGTGCTGACAGAAATTGTACGCATTACAGTAGGGTGAAGTTGGAACACAATCCACCTCGGCATGGAGAAAAGAGATGACGAGAAATTCTAACACAAACAAACGGAAACCGAGACTGTAGGAAGTGGAAGTAGCGGACCGATTTCGTAGAATAATGTTTCACGAGATGTGTCAAATTCCGTACCGTACATGAAGAGACATGCAAAAGGTGTGTGGAAACGACACAACAGGCAGAAATAAGCTGGACAAAGCCACATACGACGAAGATAGGATGGCAGCGCAGGCGCAATAGGGAGGCGACTGATTTGAGCGGCACAAACGCTACGTCAGCAGGAAGAGAGCGGCGTCTAGGAAAAGGAGAGGAGGGCCGGGCGGAGGAAATCGATGGCACCAAAAATTTGAACGACCCAATCATATCGAAATCCCAAATTCATAAAACAGCCCCACTCCCTAAGTTAGCCGCACAGTCACAGTTGAGCGCGCGCGCGCCCACTAGAACATGAAACGCGCGAGCGCGAGTGGCAGCGTCGCCGCACCCAAGCGCGCGCGCACCATCATGGAGGCGTGCAGCCCGGCACGGCCGCCGCGGATGCCGGTGTTCCGGCAGGGCGACTGGCGACTCGTGCGCCACCTGAACCGGCTCAACGCGCGCGAGCTGCTGGTGCTGGTGAAGACCGTGGAGCGGCGCTACCGCAAGCTCATCGAGTTCGAGGCGCAAGAAATCCGCCGCGCGCAACAGCTCGGTCTCACGAACCAGCCGCCGCTGTTCGCGACGTGAGCGACGACACCTCGAGCGTTGTATTGTACAGTTTGGTTTGGTTCTGTTTGTTGTTTTGAGTAAACTAGCTTCTCGCGATTCGCCCCGCCCCGCCCTCATCGCTTACCTTTGCTCGGCTTCACTCGGCCGTGGTTCTGTGTTGCCTGCGTTGCGAGATGCAACCGATGAGCGAATCATATGGAAATACTCCATCCGCTTGGCAACGTACTACGTATGTTTGCTGTTGTTGCAACCGACATTTGGGCGCACCACCGATTTTGTGGTTAATTATTGAGAATGCAAGCTTGTACCGTGCCTGTACTGTACATTTTGGACGGACAGAATTGACACCGTTCCTCACATGAGGTCAAAAAAAGAGTTGGCCGTCGTGGGCTGTGCAGATCCTATGGACGTTACAAATGTGGGTGTTTTGCACGACGGCGCAAGAACTAGTAGATCCACGCGCAAATCGACTCTTGGCTACCTCCCAACTCTGCAATGCCGAGTCGTGCGGTACCGCCGCACGCGTTCTGCGAGGACGCGCAGGGCTAAATCATGCCAGGTCAAGGAGTGCACAACAAAGCGGCAGCGAGGGATTGGGCCAATGCGTGTGATCCAACCTTGGCATTTGCAGTACACTCTATGTAAGCATCCGTCGCCGGGCTATACAGAATGTTCCGTGTGTTGTAATTCTCTAATATTTTCGATAGATCTCACTTGTGCTTTATCTATATCTATCCACCAGTCTTCTCTCCGTTTCCTTCTTCTCCCAACACTGCCCGTAGAGTACAGTGCCCACCCGCAGGACCGGCCATCCGTCAGCATGACCCTGGAATCACCGCCTCGCACCTACTCCAACGTGCCACCCGCACCAACACCGCCCATGTACGGCGAACGCCCCGAGCTGGTATCGTTATCTGCTGCCGTTGAAGCTTATCAAAACAATGTCCGTGAAAATGTTTTCGCCGTTGCCGCACGCCGCGCTCGTTATTCGTACCCCAAAAGTCGTTTGTCAACTTCATCCACGTCTTCTACATCGCCCGCGCCACTGGATGACGATCTCCTGGAATCGATTGCCGCTGCAAAGGAACGCGAATCTTTCACCATGAAACAACGTAGACTCACTGGTTTCCTGCGTGTGCGCATGAGTGAGAAGTCCACGGCCAGGTATACCGTCAAGTCGCGATCCGCTGCGGGGAAGAAGGCACGGGCACAATCTGGGAAAGGGCCTCTGCGCTTCCTCGCCAATGCGTTTGGCAGAAGAAAACGCGTCCCCGCTTCCTTCTCCCGTCAGTGGAGTGATCGTCGTCGTAGTATGGAGTCAACCGTATCGCTTTACGAGTAGGTACCTTGTTTATAGTTGTGTTGTTAAATGTCCCCGACTTGCTTGTACACTTCCCAAGTCGATTGTTTTTACTTTTATGTCTTCAGTTCAAAGCTTGGGCTACTCGACTGTACAGTACTGTACAGTGCAGCATGTTGGAAAGCATGTTGCTGTACCGTCGCTTCATCTCGACTAACCAGATTTGCTATCGTAGGCGGACTGGTAAAACCATGCTCGCACTACGTACAGAGATCAGATCCACACGAGCAGATGAAACGCCTGCAGCTTTATGGTAGTTGTCGCAAATGATGTCGCCCATCCTCTATGCGCGTCATGTCTACAAACGCACGGTAGCTTGTATATACTGCAATGGGGTGAAATGCCCTAGCCCGAAACTCGGATTGCCAACTATGCCGATGGCGGGCTTTCCTACATACCGACATCAGGGCGTGCCGATCAATCGTGTCAGAATCGTCCTAAACCTAGCTGCACACCCCACAACCTCCAATTACATCGATTGCGAAATCCCAACGCTGTAGCCCGTCGCTTTGCCCTGGGCTGGGGTTTGGTTACAGATCAGAAGCAAAGGGTTATGCGAGCCAGTTAAACGCCGAATCCGATCTCCATGATGACGTGTGCTGCAGCCGTTCCCCGCAGGCAATTTCCTTGCGATGCAACTCTCATTCATCCACCGGTAATACTACAAGTGCTCAAACAACTTTCGAATCGCTATCGAACACGGTACTGTACTGTACTGCGTTCTGGTGCTATCACCGTCCATTGTATATCGGTTGTTGGTTATAGAACAAGTCTGACCTTCATTCCAGTTCTCAAGCCCTTCATTGCATGCGTGGATAGGATAGTCCCTAAGGTTTTGGCATCCATAAACGTTTACCAGTCCTCAAAATATTTTGGAGCCGGGAATTGGAAAAGGATTTAAGCAGAATCATACAGTACAGTACAGTAAATGTCAATAACGTCATTCAGGATTTAGAAAGCTGGACGAATACAGTGGCAGATGGTAAACCAAAAAAATTGCTGCTGTTCTTTGGAAACACAGCATTTAAACAAGATCGAGTAGTGGGAAATTAACCACAATTTCCTTGTTTCAGCAATTAAATAGTCTCCAAATTTCTCAGTCAACTTCAAATTGAAAACAGTGCGTTCAGGTACCAGTATGTTCACTGATGATTTCGCTGCTTGATCCACTCAGGAAGATAGGTGATTAAGGTGACATGAGCAACAGAACAATGCCAATGGTGTGATTCGGTTTTCCGGACTATCACCCAATTTCGCATTGTTGTGCAGAATCAGTATCCTGCGTTGTTCTCTCTTTTGAATTCAACCAATTTCCGGCTGCCTGAAAAATTTCGTGGCGGTGAAGAACAGTTCAAATCATTTTTATGTTAAGGCTTCATGAATCCCTCGGCGCCGCTTCAGCATATAACCTTCGTTTGTATTTCATGCATAAAAATTGTTATATTTGGTAAGTTATGGAAATTCAGAATATCAAAATTATTTAACAATATGAGTAAAACGAGAGGTACAGGGGGGTGGACAAAAGTTTACAACCATCGCCTCACAGTGTTACGGCCAATAAAAATATGGATAACTACCTGCGCAATTTTAATAAATTTTCATCCATAACCATTGTTCATCCCATCCCAAAACCAACCATGGGCCGTTTGAAAGGAGCGAAATGTATACCGAAAGAACAATCCAAGACTATTTATGACATGCATTGTGTCATTGTACATGTTTGCGATATTGCTAAGTATTACGACATGCCTAGGTCAACTGTGTCAGGCATAATTCGCCGGCTAAAGAAAACAACTAAAACTGTCAAAGTACAAGGACATCCACTAAAACTATCAGAGTGTGGAAAGCTTGCTTTTAAAAGTGTGTACTGGAGAATTGTTTCCAACCACTACATACTATTGTTGCCCGTTTCAATAAGTACACTGGTTTAAATCTAAGTGAACGGAATGGACGCCGTTATATAAAAAGCCTAAAAATGGAATGCTACATCACTGTACAAAAACCGTTCTCGTCTAAGAACAACATTGATCGCTAGATCAATGAGGACAAGTTGCATTCACAGATGAGTCATCTTTTACTGTTCATCCTAGTTTGAATAGACTGCATGTATGGAGGCTGCGTGGGACAAGATTGCATCAACGTAATATAGTTCCTACCTTCAAGTCAGGCTATCAAAGTGTATCTGTATGTGGAGGTTTTTCGCTCCGTGGCCGTACTCCTCTTGTTGGAACTATTGGCAGCTTTGATAGGCACACGTATCGGACCATCATCTGCAATCAAATTCTACCGTTTATCTATGATCTGCATGATGGGACAGATGAATTTATTCTACAAGGAGACAACTGCGGTCTGCACCGGGCTAAATATATTGCTACGTATTTAGAATCTGAAGATTTCACGCGAATGAAGTGGCCAGCATAGAGCCCAGACTTGAATCCAATCGAAAATGTCTGGAGTCTTGTGAAATCACATCTAAATAAGCGTGCAGTACCGCCCCGTAATCCTGTCCATCTATTTATGATCCTATCTAAGATGTGAAATTCGCTAACTGATAGTTACTTCGAGAGCCTAGTTGCTTCTATGCCTAACCGTGTAGAGATTGTACGCAAACAAAGCGGTAGGTCGACGAAGTACTAGTTTCTAGGATTATCATTTTTTTCAACTAAAATTGATGGGGTCATTGTTGTTTGAAAATTTGCGCATGATTAGGGTCATACAGATGGTTGTTAACTTTTGGCCACGTACCGTACAGGGGGGTAATCGAAAAGACATCATTTCCATCCAATTTCTTATGTAGTTAAGGGTTTTCACTTATGATGGTAGACAACAGTACTCAGAATTATTTCCAGGACGTTTAGTTACAGAATGAAAACACTCTAATGTTTGTTCGTATCATTCAGTTTATCACGATGAGTGAGTATTGAGCTTGATAGTGGTACTTTCATGTGTAGTGGGTCGAGAGCGAAGCGTTAAAATTCATGTTTTGTGAAAAAAATGAGACATATGCCATATCCAAGTCATATATACAAGGTCATATCTTTTTCATCGCCTACCGTACAGTCACAGTCGTACCATGTTTTTCGAATTTCGAACTTTATTGCATTGTTTGATACCAAGTGGTGCTACCGTTTATCCTCATTTCGTTCCGTGTTCACAACGTGCTATCATTTTCGATAGTTTTTGAAATATAATCCAAATCGATTTCAGAACAAAATCTCATTCTTTCTAGAATTAAAAAAGATCTACCGGATTCACCAGCTCTTCAGTACCTTCAAAAACTTACAAGGCTGAGGTAATGTAAGTAAAATGTTCTCCATCTTGATAGCGGCTCATTTCCCTTCTTGAAAGGATTTGGATGCACCACAAAAGAGAAAACCAGTCATATTTGTAACTCGATCTATGATAAGACATTGGACAGTTCAAATAAGTTTTCATTCAAGCGAAGAGAAACGATCTCCTGGATTTTAAGTAAAGACTCAATCTAGAAATAGTGAAACTATTTGCAACCCAAATTCAAAATTATTCGGGGCATAGAGTTGCCTACTGTAATTTCTACAATTTTCAACTCTGTTATGTAGCTGCTTATCAAGAAATGAACCATATGCTTTTATCTCAGCTGTCGCTTTTTGGGACAAATTTTCACAAAGTCTTTTTTCAAAATCATGCTCAAAACTGATTCTCGATCAAGCGCTGTGTTACCGCGAAAGAATTATGTCTTAATTCTGTTCAAGTAAGTATTTAGCTCTCGCTCGTCCTTAAGCGCAAACTGGGTCCACTCGGTCTCTATTGACTAATGAAAAGAGCAATTAGTCTTGGTCTACCAATGACAAACAAAAAATTAATTTGATAAGGTTTCCACGCGATTTTGCATCCAAGTTAATTTTCAAATATAAGTACTTTCATTCTAGTCAAATACCTTATCCAATAAAGGATCAAAGAAAAATACCCTTAGAATCAATTTTACTCGTTTCATTTCTATTTTGAATGCATTCGGCCGAATATGAAGCCTTATTTGTTCTCATACGATCCCGACTTGATTTGGATTTTCAAATGAATGTGAAAGATACTCTAACTTTTGTTAATGAACTATCTTTCGATGTCAATTGACGAAAGACTATCCACATACTGTTATATATATATCTAATTACTATTGGAGTTCCTTGAGACTTTTCTGACTGAATTTATTGAATGCCATCTTATTCTGCGATGTCCGTTGAGAAAATGATTCCACTCCAGCCGGAAGCACTGATTTTCGATAAGGCCGGTCGCAAATCAGGAGTCTAGCGGTTGGAAAATCGGAATCTGGAATCAATAAATCTGCATAAAAAAATCCGGCGCGTTATCGATTTATCTACATACATGAGGTTGGGTGGTGCAAAGTGCCAAATTCAATACAAGATGATACTACCCCGGAGAGTATATTCGACTGAATATCGGGATTGACACACCAGATGAACAGTTATATCGCTCTTTGCAGCAATTTGAGGCTTTTCATGAATTTAAATCGTCTTCGGAATTTTTGAGTCAATTGCTTTCGAGCTCAAGGAAATAATAACGGCAGAAATCAGGATTTGCTATCGGTCGTCTCTCAACAAAGTCAGGAGCGCCTTTTAAATTGTTCAGCTTGTTATTTTTCACTCCCATGTCTAATCGATTTGTCCTATTTAATAATACACTATGACTGACTTCGTAACCAAGAATCGATACGTCAACAGCCTCGTATATGCAAAAAACCCTATCTTAGTCTGAGTTAAAAGAAAAGATTCAGGTTTTGCTTACTTAAATACTGGTGATTGTACGGCTTAGTCCACTAATCTAAGCTGCTGTATGGAGTGGTCGAGAGAATTTATCTTATAGCAGCATTGGAACCAAATTTTTTACTCGGCTAGCAAGCAATCATTTTGATCAATAGTTGGCTTATTCGAGCATTTAGCCACGGTTTTCATACTTCTGGCTGTCACATTTAGAATTTTATAGACTTACAAGGATGCTTCAGAGCCAGATACCAGGCCGTCACTATGAATAATTACAAATATCCCAAGAAATTTTACAGTAGCAGTGTACATCGATTGTTATTTTTATGACTTAGATTCGTCCACCGAGAATGTTTCTCATCCAGGACACATAATGCATCTATCGATTAGTTGTATTTCTAATATAATCGAGGGTTCTATTATTTTTTAATATTTGTATTCAACATCATTCTTTGTTTACTCTCAATTATTTGCGATATAGCACAAAAATACTAGTCTCTCATATGCTATGTACCTGAATCTTCATGATTTTGATGCTTCCGAATAAACCGTTGCGTGATAACTTTCATCTACTTTTTTCGAATAAATTCCATGAGTTTGAAGAGATAGTTCCTCGTTTTCTGTTCATCACTTCTATTCCAATCATATACTCATCAAAACCAGAGAATCTTTGCTATTGCCTCACCTGTTTTTTGATTGCTCTTGTATTTCTTCGTTCTACGAAAGTATCGACAACGGAAAGCATTTCTAGAAACAGATCGATAGCTAACCTATGAATTTTCCTAAATTTCGAAACCTCCTGTTTTGCTTCCTTTAATTTTCTCCTTCCAATGAATCATGCTTATGAAAAAACCTAAGATTTATTATTTCGAGAAACTGCTGTGAGATTGATACAATTATCCACGATGTCATGTAATCGATTGCTCAAAACGTTTTAACCAAACTAAAATTGTCGGATAAGATATTGCTCGAACTATAATGATTCGAGTAATATACCTGGTCTAAAAAAGCGCCGATTTCGAATAAAATTTTCTGAAACAAATCCTGTTTTACATTTGTAAATTCTTTGATTTAGAAAAGCAAAGCGAATCTGAACGGCTAACGTACGCAAACCCTTTTTCTTGTCATTGATGAATCAACTAAGGTTTTCGTTTTGTACTGTATTCATGATTCTCTGGCCTGCACATATACCTTTATTTCGTTGAGATTCAATTGTTTGCTGGTATGAGCGATTTTGCCGTCTTTTTGAGCGAGTTGGAAGGTTTCTTTCATGTGCTTTTGGAACAAACTCTGAACTTGTGTTGCTACACGTTTTTCGAAGAACAATATAACACACTGTGATCTCTCTACATCTGTATTTCCAATTTTTGACTTAGCCAAACGGTAGATCGGTAAAAGAATCCTTACTAAATCAATTTAGGTATTTTGATATCTTCCCCACTAAGCATTCTAACTACTCTACAATTTTACGGACTACAGATGGTACATCGCATAGCTATTTATGGTTTTCCACCTCGAACGTGATGTGAATAATTTTCAAAAAAAGATTTTTCGTAAGTTTCTAATAGGATACGAACCAAAAAGGGGACAATTCGGGAATGTTTCATCGAACAAAATCATAACATCACTATTGTAAACAAGATGAAATACTGGCAGTAACTACCTATGTATGTAAAAAAATGCCAAGAGGGTGAGAGACCCGAAAAGAGGTGTTATTTATCGAAATTGGGATGATGTACAGGTGCGATCATCCAATAAAGGAGCGTAATTATAATCAAATTTCGAAGGATTTATTTCATATTTGTACTAGTTTTTCACAATAGCATTTATCCTACTCACGAATTGACACTTTCGCGGTTTTATTCGCGAACTCACAGTTATCTGGATAGCGAACCCTTTATATTGCAATAATAGTTGTTGTAATCTCACCAGAGTATATGATAGCAAGCATCACATACTTGGTGTATCTGATCTCAAACTCAGTGTTCTAATGTGCCCCAGCCGTTTCAACCTGTTTCTCGTCCATCAATAATTGATATTGGACAGTTGGGTTCGACCTTCGCATCCTCTTCATCCGTGGTGAGTTTGAAATGGAATTTCTCGAACGAGTATGAATTTGTTATATACAGTCGTTGTTAGTCTGTTGATGTGTGGGCTTGATACATGGGGAAAACGCAATCAAAATGCCATCAAGACAGCACTGCATGAAGTTTCAGCATGTGGGAGAACGTCCTATAACACTATTTCACCTGAAATCTAAGAAAATTGGGGCTGGTGGAGAGCTCGTAAATACGAAGAAATGTTGGTAATGAATGTACTGCTCGTATGTTCGGAATAGTTCGGCCGATCCTTTCTTAAAGTAGGAAAACTGTCAGAAAAAGAGTGAAATAGACATATGAAGGAGAGACGGGAGAACCAAATGTCTGAGTGGATGCGTATGAAAATTGTTTGAATTGTCTTCTTTGACGTACGCTTCGTTGTCAAGTACGGTTGATTTGGTATGAAGTGTCCGCGATCGCGTGCTTTCAATTTCGTCATCGCTTCAAATTAACTGCCATGCAATAATATGCCTGTTCTTCTTATTTGTTGGTATTTCGATTTTTCTAGTCTCATGGCCTTTCTATTGGTGTGCTGTTCTCCCTGTATGGTTCAATAATTGGAAATATACTGTAGGTCCTACTCATTTCTTTTTATTAGAGTTTTAGTGCACCCTAGTAATTGCTGATTTAATGTTCAATCCTCATTATATCCAATGGGACCTCTTCTAATAAGAAGCACTCTATTATCAAATACAACAATTGCAATGTTTGCTATTTGGCGCAACAATAGGATTTAATCTTCGATACCCCAAAATCGAGGTAACTCTTTCTAGTGTGCCCACAATTTCTGAAAGATACTGCACTAGATTAAGCCCTAGAGGCCATTCTCTCGCGAGCATACTTTATTGCTTCGTGTTGGCTTTTCTATCAGCAGCGATACAGTTGTGTAGAAGGCCCCAGTACGTTGGCCCGCTGCTACATACCTAATCCTGATCGGATTGCATCTAAGTCGATTGCAAGTCTTGCCACTCCAATAGAACTGAGAGGGTTTGGCAAATACAAATGAGAAGTGTCGGTCAGACCATTGTCATAAATCAGCGATAGATTCGCATATTTTTGATGTAGCCACCCGTGCCTGATGGTGATGTGATTCCTAGCGTACTCCGGCCGCTGATTTGCAGTCCATACGACATATTGCGAATTGAGGAATTCCATTTCTGGCAACAGCTATCGTTATGGAATTTGTACTAGCGATTGATCTTCAATAAAGGGTTTGATGCAGCAAGCACGAATTGGGGTTGTTCCATAGTCTCGCACTCGCGCTTTTTGGGTTGATATGGCTCGATTTCGGCTTGCAAGAATTGAAAGTACACCGCAAAACTACTAGTGACTTACAACCTCATGTGTCCCGTTCCCGGACTATTGAGTCCGCGAGATATACGACAGGCTATGAATCCGATATTTCACGAATTCTCAAATACGTAGCGAAATATTTCTTTATTTTACCGCCCCAGGAACTGTGGATGAAGATGGAGAAGGGGTTTACGAGATCGAGATTTGGTAACTGATGGGCAGTAGACGTCGCGCGAGAGCGGACGTTTCAATTTTCTCCCCTCATTGCTCCTACGCATGCATTGACCATAAATGCTTGTCAGAACCCTTACAAATAATAGCTGCGCCTCGAAGAGATTTCAAGACGAGAATCAATTTCCGCTTCTTCTCGCTTTGCTAAATTAGCGAGCTCAATATGCTCATTAATGTCCGGCGTGAAAGTTACATCGTGTTTCGAGTTCCACGCAAAACGATACAATGACACAAGCGATCTGCGCGAATGGTCGTTCAAATTTGAGGTTCCGGCGAAAATCCTTGGCCTCCGCAATACTTCAAACATGCAGACACATCTTCCCTCTCCGTTTTTACGCTTCACATCGATGAAATATTTAGTACGGCGAAGCTGGATTCCTTCGATTTTAGTTATTGGGAGTTACTATGGAAGATAACGTGTATGAAACAATGAAAAATGTTCACTACGTTCACGTTTAAAACTGAGTGCCATTATCATCCAACAACTATAACAAGACGTCTTAAGTTTCCCGTAAGGCCGCAACAATGGAATACATTCTTGGGCAGCCAAAAAATAATTGAGTACGTAGCATTTATGGTTGGAAACACAGTTCTTGAAAAATCTTCAATATCCTTGTAGAAAATCTGTAAAGTTGATGTTGTTGGTCTCAATAGCTTGAGCATAAGTCGTTATATAATTTTTTAGGCCTAGCATGATTTGTGCAGTATTTTTCTTTTAGTCTATGAACTCAAAGCTGATGCCAAAAATCTAGAATATACTCGCCCATTAAACGAATCTTGGCCTCCTTACATGAATTTACAGGATCTTGCGAATCATTGTGGATCGATTTCTCGAACCAAAACGCAGTCGTCACGGAGAATATAACTTTAATCTTCGTCAATCACTCAAATTAGTCAATAAAACATCCTAATTTTTTCAACATTAAAATTTTCTCGTTATTGAATTGTCTTATTTTATAAAATTCTATTAATATCACTGATTTCATGGCAACCGGAATGGCCGTCAGTACTCTCTTTTCAGGATGCCGAATCTTTTTTATTCGCTAATCGATGAGCAGTACAAACATCTTTCGCTGTGATCCAGAAACGAAACCGATGTGAGCTATTACTTTCGCGGTCTATTCTAAGCAATTGAGAGAATAGGTAGTTAGTATTTAACTAGTCATGCTATTAGGAGTCAAGCTCAGGGTTTCTATCTGTCGAACCAGTCAATGCCTCAATAGAAAGCTCTGAAGGGGCATCATATTCGCTCAAACAAACTACCAGTTATTAAGATGGAAAATTATAAATTTCGGTACAATAAGATCACCGTGTGACTCAATGAACACATTATTTCGTAGGGACTACGAGATTAGAGATTTTCTGCTTTTCCATACCGGTCAATGTCGCTGCCAGAGGCGTAATGAATTGAAAATAATTTGATTCTTCGGACGAACTCAAAATTCAGCTCGCTCGCTTTCTTCATCTTTCCCTGTTTAAAAGAGGCTGGAATTGATTCCGGCGGACTGGTGCAGCCATGAAAGAATGGTTGTGTAGCAGACTCATAGGAACGGTCAGCAGGACAGACAACTCATGGACAACTGGAGCAGAACGCATTGCGAGCGATCTGAATGTGTAAGGCAATGGAGAGACTACTGGCGGTTGCTAGAAAAATATACCCTGGAGAGATACTCTCGTGTGACAGAGCGAGCGTTAGGTCAGATTGTCACGTGGTATGTCCCCAACGCGAGGTTTTAGCGCGCGAGACTTTCCTCTACAGAAGCGTCAGAATGGGTTGTGTGTGCTCGCAGCACTTTCCATCCACGCTGCGGTCTGTAACCTGGCTGGGTCTGCACCAGGTATGTATTGGCCGTAAAAGTCTGTATTTATTTTCACTTCCTGTCGTCGGATTACTATTAATACGATTAGGTGTATCTAAACCCAAACAATCCGATGACCGAAAAATGATAATACTTGAAACTATTCCGAATCAATCAGTGCCTACTCATTACAGAGCTCGTTTTGCAACAGGTTGAGGTAGATAGTTGTAAATTTTAATTGCTCCATGGGCTTATCCGAGCAATTGACAACGCAATTCATACTGATAGATTCGGGCACTACGGAGCAGTCATGAATCCTTTTCTATATTCAAGTTTCAAATGTACTGATTTTATTATTTAATCGTGCCCAATATACAAGAAAAGAGTTGGTAGTATCGAAATAGTATTTCTGAAAATAATCAAATCCAAAATTCCGTAGGTGGATTAAATTACACTTAGCTAATGACATCAAAGTGTGTCTGCACTACGCTGACGGAATTTGGTTCTGGTCAAATTCTCTGAATGATCAGTTTAAGAGAGGTTGTTAACTGGTCGAAACTGTTCTTCTCTGAAAATTTGTTTCTGTCCGTGCAGAACATACCAATTATTTTCTTTTGTGCCGCGTTCAACAGTGCCTCGGCCTAAGATATAGTATTAAACTAAATCAGACATCTATCAGACTACCAGTCCTCTCAGTCATAATTCTCTGGAAATTGAAGCTTGAAATTATTTTTACTGCTCCCAAAACTATGAAACCTTCCTTTGTTTAAATGGTAACAATATAACAATAAAAGGCAAAATTCCATTTTAAAAAAACTCAAAATTTTCAAAAAACTGTGTTCCAGAAAGTGCGAACTGTCTTAAATTATTAAAATGGATAGTTTTGAAAATAAAAATCTCAGATCTAGTGTTTTTTAGAAATTTTTTGGGAAAATTCTCTTAAGATCCTATCGGCTGGCTAGTCCGATGACGAGAACTTTTAGTGTATGTTTGGATGCGATTTCGGATTACAATGTTTCGATTTATTGCTACTGGAAGTGAAAATAAATTAATATTTCAAAAATCCAAAGAAACTGAGAAATTGAAATTAAGATGCATAGGTTTATTTTATTTCTGAATTCCAATATAAATTGAAGAAATGGTAAATTGAATGCCGAAAATGAAGCAGATAATGCACCAGAATTTCGAAGGTTGGAAAGTCCCGAATACACATAAATTTGTATTGTTACCTTGATAATGCATGCTCTGCAGAGGTATTTCATAAGTCGAATCTCACAATTAATTTATGCTTGTAATTTCCTTACAACGCTTGAATCGACAGCTGTAGATGAGAACAGTAGTGATAATTTCAGTTATCACATCAGAGAAACTCATGTTCGAATGTCGATTGGTTCTCTACCGGACAAGGTAATAACTGTGAAAGAAAGATAAAGGGTTTATTCTTGGTATGGATTCGACACAATTTGAGAATTCGAGCGAATGTAGCACCGTGTTAAAGAAATGCGTGATATGTTTGTACTCGTAATTGTATCAACAGAATCTACGTAGTTCTAGAAAGCGAGGTTTCGTAATGCGAAAAGTATGAAATAATAATAGGGAAATCCAATTCTTATTTAAACACGGAGAGTAATACTGTAATGAGATGAATAAGAAGCAAGATGAAACTTTTAAGTTTGAAATACCATTTTCTTGTATCTGTTTCATTGTTGCTGCTTCAACAATTTGTCGTTAGTAATAGATAAATAAATCTGCAGCATCTAAGCCGTTGTGCGTTTTCTTTGATCCGGCTTCAAGAAAAACGGCTGCTTCCTCCAGCAGAGCATCGCCCACAGCGTTATAGCTGTCGAAACAGTGATCAAGGCAGATTTGCAGATTGCTGCGGGTCACAGTGATCGGCGAGATGTATCAATGTCGGTTGCTTTTTGAACTTGCGCGGAGTTTCTACAGGCGGAGAATCAGTGGCACCGTCCCGGGGCTAGGATTAGATATTCTGTAATGCGAGTGGATCGTGGTAATAATAGGACAACAATCAAATGCTCGAAACCCGTGTCGGGGTCTCGAGTTATTGATTGTTCATGCGCGCAGAAATGATAGGAATCTGAAAATAGCGGAACGCAACTCTGGCAGGAATCGTTACCGCGCCTGCAGTTCTAAAGAAAAGCGCAATAGAGTGTGTCGTATGCAGCGCCCAGCAGCGCAGGCGGCGGCGAGACAGCACAATACGGTACGGAAAGTTGATGAAACGGCGTGGTAGATCAAACAAGCCGGGGCAAACGTGTCCGTATACCCTGGGCGTGCGATGGTGCAGGGTAAGAATGGTGGGAGAGAAAGCTGCCAAGTGCCATCACATAGAACTAAAAAAATGGAGTCTTCTCCACACGGCCAGTTGCGCGACATCAGCGGGGAATGGCGGGCTGCAGCGGTCGGTGCGCGGTGGGAGAGGACGGAGGCCGAAAGAAGGTACAGCTGAGGCTAGGGCCATAACATGGCGAGGCGAAAAAAGGGAAATGGAAACGAATGTTGTTGCTAACAAATGGTAACACAGTACATCGGCCAATGACGTGCAGGCTATAGCGAAGATGTTTGGCGCTGCTGGCGCCACATCCAATCAACAAGCATAGGATGTGTATGTTTCACTGTAAATACCCAGCAGTTAAAATTATCCACAAAAACCAAGCACAACCTAATCTTAGTTCTACTTGTTTCTTCTGCTACGTACTGGCTGTGATCCACCTTTAACTCCGCACCTCCTGCGTTGGACTGAAAGAACGAACGAACGAACGAACGAAACAAACGGCCAACCAACCAACCAGCCTGCATATACCTGGCCACACGACGCACGCACGCACAGAAACGGAAATGAGTCTACTTCCCGAAGACCTTTTACCACCGGCGAGTACGACAGTTGAAGCAGATGCTGGTGTGGGCGTGCCACAAGCGGGAGCACCGCCCACAGTACCGGGGCCAGGTCTGACAACAGCGGGGACCGAGGAGGTGCCCACGAATC
>JAAUYH010104053.1_pt1 | contig 32883 bp, 23 predicted proteins | sample 7278061 | NCBI WGS metagenome assembly JAAUYH01 (sample SAMN14350203, study PRJNA611818) | marine sediment metagenome | isolation source: surface marine sediment (0.6m) | place: French Polynesia: Moorea | collected 2018-08 | reverse complement strand
CGGGCGAGCTGAAGAGCGTCAACTTGCTCAAGCAAATTAACGACGCCTGTCGTGCCGCGGTAATTGCACTCGTCGAGTATTCGTCGAACAAGGAAGGCCGAGTCGACCAAGTCATCGGGTTCGACTTCGGCGCTGCGATGATGAAGATGATGGGCCAGAAGTCGCCGATGGCGCAAGCCATCAGCGATGCCGGCTTCCCGAAGGTGGAGGAGGAGGCGATTCAACCGATGGTGAAGTACCTCGAGTTTTGTCTCCGTCAAGTCGTCGCCGACTTCGAACTGCAATCATTGACCGATGCATTGGAAGGACGCTTCGTCCCGCCAGGCCCTGGCGGCGATCCCGTTCGAAACCCGAAGGTGCTGCCGACAGGCAAGAACATCCATGCCCTGGACCCGCAGAAGCTGCCAACCAACCCGGCGCTGGAATCTGGTAAACTTGTCGTAGACAGACTGTTGGAGCAGCAGCGCTCGATGGCGAACGGCAAGTGGCCGGAAACTATCTCTGTGATGATGTGGGGATCTGACTGCCTGAAAACCTCTGGCGAGAGCATTGCGGAAATATACTGGCTTGTTGGTGCTCGACCAATCCCCGACCCGCTGGGACGAGTCAACAAGGTGGAGTTGATTCCGTTGGAGGAACTCGGACGGCCTCGTATCGACGTCGTGGTGAATTGCTCGGGCGTGTTCCGTGATTTGTTCATCAACCAAATGGCGATCATGGACATGGCCGTGAAACTGGCGGCCGAGGCGGACGAGGACCCCAGCATGAACTTCGTGCGGAAGCACGCCCTGGAGCAAGCGGAGGAGTTGGGGGTGAGCGTCAGAGACGCCGCCACTAGAGTCTTCTCGAATGCCTCGGGAAGTTACTCCGCCAATGTGTCACTGGCAATTGAGAACGGTGGATGGGAAGACGAGAAGCAGTTGCAGGACATGTATCTGTCGAGGAAGGGATTCGCATTCAATGCAGACAGACCTGGCGAAATGAAGGTGAGCCAGAAAATATTCGAGAAATCGCTTTCTACGGTCGATGTCACCTTCCAGAACCTCGACAGTGGTGAAATCTCGTTGACGGACGTGTCGCACTATTTGGATAGCGACCCGACGAAGGTTGTGCAGCGGTTGCGTAAGGACGGCAAGAAGCCGGCCGCGTACATCGCCGATACGACGACCGCGAACGCGCAAGTGCGAACACTGTCGGCCACGATGCGACTGGACTCACGAACCAAGCTGCTCAACCCGAAATGGATCGAAGGCAACTTGGCCGCGGGATATGAGGGCGCACGTGAAATCGCGAAGCGGCTACGGAACACGTACGGGTTCGCGGCGACTTCGGGCGAGGTGGACAATTTTGTATTCGAGGATGCGAACGACACGTTCATCAAGGACGAGGAGATGCAGAAGCGGCTGTTGGACATGAACCCCAACAGCTTCCGCGACATGGTCACCACGTTCCTCGAAGCGGCGGGCCGCGGGTACTGGGACGCGTCGGAGGAGAGCTTGGACAGGCTGCGCGAGCTCTACTCGGAGGTGGAGGACCGCATCGAAGGCGTGGAATGAGCCCGTTAGTGGCGGCGCGCATGGATTCGTTGTAATCGCAGTAAAGTAGTTTTTCATGTACCTAGCGTTCAATCGGTGAGTCTCGGGTCGGGTTTCGGTATGGCACTACAACTGCACGGTTCTAGTCTACAGCTTCCAAATCGGTACGTATTTTCCTATGATGAAGAATGTGCAAGTCTACAGAATCTGAGCAATGCCATGCAACCAATTTATGAAACCAGGTTATCGGGACTGCAACACCTCATCGAAGTAATGGGTGTTGCACAATGTTCGAAGTGCAAATCTCGGGGATGCAATTCCTCCAATAGAGCTTGTCGGACGAGATTCCTGGTGGTGCGAATATCTGTTATATGAACAGGATGCGATAGTTTGCGAGACCTCAGCCAACGTTGGCTGGGAGTTTGGGAAGAGGAAGATTTTTCGAGACCGGCTGGTTGCGCCAACATGATGGACCTGTTAGCCGTTGAAGGATAGCCAGACGTTGCGCCCACAGATTCGTGTCAATAGAGCATTGGTGTTTCACACCCACGTTTATGGATATTGATCATGCTTTCATCGTCGGGAATCGTAGCTTCCAGACGCCGAGGTGGGATTCGCGCGTGCGCGATACTGAAACGCAATGCATTGAGGGGGAAGGAAGTGTGTACTGTAGATCTATTTCTGGATTGGGTGGCATAGACTTGCGGATTGCCCATGGAACGGTGTATATTTAGCGTATTTCAGTGGGGGAACCGGGGTCGCGTGCGATTTTCTGGAAATACGGTAACGCATGCTTCCCGATCGCATGGGAGATTCCCCAGATGACTCCACCTCCGGCTCGGGCGCACGGTTAGATTTTTCAGCGTGAACCAACCAATGGCCAGAATCTCCTGAGTGACCACGCTTGATAAAAAAGGGTGAGACCTGCAGCGCAGCACCACGACCTCGCCCGTTTCACTGTTCTTTGAGCGCCCACCGCCGAACCTATCCGTGACGTCCGCCATGGCCTTTGTTTCTACCACCCCGCTTTGCGCCCGTGCCACACTGCGCTCCTCGGTGTGCGCGAAGGTACGTCGCCCATACTGATTTGGCCCGCAAATAGTGCATCTAACCACACGACACGGCGCAGGTGTCGTCGTTTCGCGGCCAAGGGTTCGCGGTCGCGCCGCGGCGCGCGGCCGTCGTCGCGATGAGCCTGGAGACGATCCAGACGCAGATCCAGGAGGAGATGAAGAAGGCGCAGGAGGCCACCGCCAAGTTCGGCAAGGAATCCAAGGAGGCCGCCATGGCTTGGGACATCGTCGAGGAGCTGGAAGCAAAGGCGTCCGACATGAAGCAACCCAAGAAGGACCCGCTCGAGGAGTTCTGCGAGGACGTGCCGGAGGCCGACGAGTGTCGTACCTACGACAACTGATTGCGGGATGCGCAGCTTGTTTGTTTTGAATTTGTATGGTGACACAGTACGGTATTGCAGCCGTTCGTAGGCCATTTTATGGGGGTCTATGTGGCTTGTGTAGAGTGTTCACTCGTGTCTTCCTTTTGAGATTGGTACCGATTTCAATAAACAACACTTCCTCTCTTATGTCTCTATCGCATCGTGTTGCCACTCCCTTTATTATGTTCATCTCGCCAATCATCCCAACTCCGCTTTTCCATCGTTTCTTTATCTGCTTCCGCATCGCTATCCTCTTCCGCGGTTTGTCGAGCTCGTACTATCTCTGCATCCGCCCGTTCTTTCTCTTTCTTTTTCGCGTTTGCAAGCTCGATTTCTCCCCACTCCTCCACCGTGTACGTCGGTAACGTGTGTGTGGGCCGAAATACGCCTTGACGAATCTCTTCCTTTCTACTCACAATCTTAAACGTGGGTGGCATTCCTTCGATGACTGTCGCTGGCGCAGCTCGTCGCGCTGCATCCCCCTTCACGCGCGGGTCTCTCCCCTTTGCGCGTTCGCCCGTGGCAAACTCTAGAATAGAAATCTCTTGGTCGATGCTCGCAATTTCATCCAGTCCTTTCCGAATCGACGACTGTATCACCGTCAGCGCAGCCTCCCTCAAGTGTTCCTCGTCCAGTTCTTCCGCTGCACTCCCATGCGTGATTCGACGCTGCACGATTTGTTCAAGTTTCTGTGTGGCGGCCTTTTCCGCTTTGAAACGATTGATTTTCTGTTCGCGAGCTTGTTGCGGGGTCAACTTCACTTCAATCGAATTGTCCAAGTATCGCTCGCTGTCCTCGCTACTTAGCAGGCCGAGGTTGTCCATAGCTTCGAAGTATTGAATCAAATATCGCCGCCCTTGTTTCAAGTTCAGTAAGCGCTCGGATTGCTCACCCTGGTAAGCACAGTGTAGTCGAGCAAACAAATAGGGGATAAGCAGAAACTTGATGGACGATGTCGACACGTCCTCGAGCGTTTCGTTCTTCGAAATCACGCCAGCCAAATGCGCGCCTGTCTCGACAGCACCCAGTCGTTCTTTCGCGAACAAGAACGGCTCGACGCTTTTCTCCTTCGACGATTTCCGACTCAACGACGCAGCCCGCAAATCGGTTTGCGCGAGCACGGACAACGCGATCCATGGCTCGTCGACGGTCGCCAACGCTTCGACGGCGTGCTTGAATTGGGCGTTGAGGTCCAATGCCATGGCGGGCGAGGGGATGGAACGGAAGCAGCGCGTGTTACGCAATGTGCGTACGGGTCGCCTTCATAGATTCACGCGGAAACGGCGGGTGCCCAATTTTTGGTACGCAGGAAATTCGGTTCTCAAATCTCGCCGCGTTCGCAATCCTGAGCTCCTTCGCTACGGCACTCGGTTGAGCTCGTCCATGACGCCGCCACCCGCGTTCTCGCAGCCACTCACCCTGCGCTGCAACTGCTTGACAGCGGTGAACAACCGGGACTTGTTCGGTGGGCGCTCGGTACGCGGTTTTCGTGTACGACCCATTAAATATGCGTCTCGGCTCATACGTGTGTCAGCTATCCAAGTGAATGCGGTTTCCGACGGGCACGATGGCGAAGTGCGTGATGATGAATTGGAGAAGAGTTACTCGGTCGGTGTCACCATCGTCTCCGGGTACGACCCCGATTTGAGGAGACGAGTGATTGAGAATATTGTGAGTGAATGCACTGGGAAACGCGTCGTGGTCGTCACCGCAAGCGGCATCGCTTCCACTCGCGAGCAAGACGGTCAGGATGCGGCGTCAATCGCCACGGAAGGAGAGCGATCGTCCGATTCTACGAGCGCTGCCGAACAGCCTTCTGCTGCGGACAATCTGGAAGGGTGGTTAGCCTGTTCTTCCTACGACGAGATGGCCGAGGTGGTCGCGAAACTAGCTACCAGCCACGAGTACGACTACATCGTTGCGGAGGGTGCGACGTCCACGCTTTTCGAACCGCAGCAGGTGGCCAGACTGTTGCACGACAAGGGCGGCGCATCTCTGCGCGTGGACACCCTAGTTTCCGTTCTCGACGGGTGCAGCGTGTTGGACGACCTAGGGCGAGGGCGCGGGCGAGGACAAGCCTCGGAGCCGACGGAGGCGGCGAGCGAAACACAAAGCGGCGTCGAACCACCGACCCAAGATCAATCCACCAGCAGGCCGATGCTCATCGTCAGCCTCGTGGAGAACGCGAACGTGATTGTTCTCAACCACGAGAACGATTCCGCCGATAATGCACATTTGGAATCCGTGCAGAGTTTGCTTTCCGTCTTGAACAGGAAGGCCAGTATTTTTGCATCCAACTCGTGCTCCGTCGCCGTCGAGCAAGTCGTGAACACCAACCTGTATAACGCGGATGAGCTCGGCTTGAGTGCGTCGTGGAAGCTGATGCTCATGGCGGACCGCTCCGGACAAGCCAACTCCCCGCGTGCCGTGCCGAAATCCGTGAAAGATTCGACGTTCGTGTATCGTGCGCGTCGACCGTTCCATCCTCAGCGACTATTCGAACAGCTTCGTGCGGTGCAAACCTTCTCCGGTGTTATCAGAAGTACGGGGAATATATGGTTGGCGACTCGAATGCTGGCGCCGCTGCAATGGAATCAGGCCGGCGAAAGTGCGACACTACAACTAGGAGAGCGGTTTTTTGCTTCCTTGCCTGAGTCGGAATGGCAGGTCGATGAAGGAAGGCGGAAAGCCATTATGGAAAAGTGGGATAACCAGTTTGGTGATAGGGAAACCGAGCTGGTGTTTGTGGGGATGGGAATAGACAAGGAAAGATTGCAAGGGCTGTTAGATGGATGTCTGCTTCAGGATGAGGAAATGGTATTCACAAATTTATGGGAAAACTTCGAGGATCCATTTGTTACTTGGGTGCCCTTGATTGAGGACCCGTTCGCTGACGAGGAGGAAGAGGAAATGGGGACGGGAAACAATAATGTAGTCTCTGAACCCGAAGGTTCGGAAGTTGAGGGTGAGCTTGAAAACGTACCCGACAACGTTGCGCAACGTGCGAGCACCCTGGATGTGCTGAATGACCCGAATGTGGACTCGTGGAGAAAGCCGTATCCGGCCGATTCCGGAGCCTTTGACGAGGACGATGTAGTCATTAGTTCGGGGAAAGGCTCGGTAGCTGATGGGATTCTGAAGCAGATACCGAAGGCGGGGCTGCCCGTGACGATTTTGACCGGCTTTTTGGGGGCGGGGAAAACCACAGTGCTCAATCGCATTCTTAAATCGAATCATGGTCTTCGAGTTGCAGTGCTAGTGAACGAGTTTGGCGAAATCGATATTGATAGCCAGTTAGTCGACCAGAGTGGATGGACCAACGACGATGTGATAGAGCTTGCGAACGGATGCATCTGTTGCAGCATCAACGACTCGTTTGTGGCCGCTGTGAATAGGATCCTCGCGAAGAAGGACTCGATCGATTATTTGATTATTGAAACTACGGGGTTGGCCGATCCTGGCCCTATATTGAACTCTCTGGTTTCTTCGGAAGTTAGTGAAGAGATTCGCATCGATGGCGTGCTGACTGTGGTGGATGCCGATTCTATCACCTCGGCCGATGTTCAGAAATCTGAAGTCGCACAGTCCCAGATTTTGAGCGCGGATACAGTGCTCCTGTCGAAGACAGACATTGCGTCGGAGCAATCTATCGAGGAGGCGGTGAACCTCGTCAAGTCTGTAAGACCAGCAGCTAGAATATTGAGATCGCAACGCGGGCGTATTCCGTTGCATCTCATTCTGGACGTTGGTATCCGAGTCGCCGACGGTGCTTCTCGTTCCGCCACCCCTGAAGAAAGTAAGGATCACAATCACTCGCACGATCATTCACACGAGCACTCGCCTGACCACGACCATGACCATGACCACGATCATGATCACGACCACGACCACGGCCATGAAATTGAAGGATTTACAACAACAAGCTTCTTATCGGATCATCCACTGGATCCACAGAAGTTTATGGGATTCATGGAAAAGCTGCCGAACGAAGTTTTTCGTGCCAAGGGGCTTCTGTATTTCTACGGATTCTCGGAGCGGATCGTGTTCCAACTCTCAGGAAGACGGTACTCGTTCGAGCAAGATGAGTGGCCGGAGGACATGGCGCCGGGGAATCAGCTAGTTATTATTGGGAGAGACCTCGACGTTGGCGAGTTAGAGAAGAATTTCAAGAAGAGTCATTGTGAATCTTAAACATAATGGAGTCAATTTTCTGTGTCTAACAACTCGGCTTCTAAGCGCACGCAGTAATTGTTCAGTGCAGTCACGACTGCCTCCAGCCGTAGGGTTCGTTCCCAAATCGCGTCGACGTCGTCGCGTGAAGGTACTGCGTTGTTCGAACGTTCCTGGACGGCGTTCGTTTGGATGGCCACCGAGTTGAGCCTCGTCCGCAGCGCTTTGTAGAAAACAGTGGCTGACTTGTTCATCTGCGCCAATGCGTTGTGATCTGCGGTTGCAACTGATAGTGGATCAATTGTATTGGTGACTGCGTTGTGCTAAGCTGCGCGCAGAGACGTGCGAATGCGGAACTCACTTTTTGATGCACTCTCAAGCGCTGACGTCACTTTCGCGATGTACGAGTCGAATTTGTCGGTGAGGCCAGCCCCTGGCGCTGCCTCTGTCGAAGAAGTACCCTCCATACGCAGGGACGTTACAACACAGTGACTAGGGCGGTTCGTGCTAGACAAATAGAAAAGTGCACTGTTGAGCGTGAAATTTGGTTAATTTCGTCGTCCTCTTTTTGTCACCTTCTGACGTCCTCCCACAATCGCCAGTCTACCAGCTTCTGCCTGTACTGCTTGCGAAGTCGTTCTTGCGCACGAACCATGGACGAGTCGCACGCCTCGTTCGCGTCTATGCAGACACGCAGGAACACGCCGCTGATAGACGCCACGCCCGAGTTCGCGCAGGCGGCGAAGGCGGCGGGCAAGCCGCTGGTCGCGGTGAACGGCGCCAGCGAGTTCGTGGCCAGCTATGTGGTGAAGCTGCTGCTCGAGCGGGGATACTACGTGCGCGGGATTCACCGGTCGCGCATCAACGCCGCGTTCCTCGAGCAATTGCCGGGCGCTATGCAGCGCCTGCAGCTCGTCACCGTGAAGGATTTCCATAGCAAGGATTCCACTCGCCGCCTCACCAACGCGTTGCGTGGCTGCGCGGCCGTGATTCACGCCGCGCCCGTCGGCGTACAGCTCAAGCGCATGACCTCGCTCCTGCCGTCATCCCGTGTCATGGACAGCGTGGACGCCATCATGGACGCCGCCTCCGTGCGCGGCTCCACGATCAAGCGCCTCGTTTTTCTGTCGACCGAGATGAGCGCGTTCGATCCCCTGACCAGCACGGCGGCGGAAGGCGCGACACGCTCGTCTCGCGCACCGTTGGGCGAAGAAGATTGGTACGACGTTTCGCGTGGCGACCGTGTCTCCTCGGATTACATCGCGTATGCGCATACCGTCGCCGAGATGAAGCTGTGGTCACGGTCAACACGACCTTCTATCCCTTTCACCGTGTGTAGCCTAATTCCGACGTTCGCGATGGGCCCTGCGCTCTCGCCTGTACAACTGTCTACCGCGCATCCCATGAGATTTTTACATGCGCTTATGGCCGGCAGATTTACTGAAATCCCCTCCGTGCCCTTCTGCCCCATGGATGTGCGAGATATCGCGGAGATTCTGGTGAAACTTGTGGAAGACTCGCAAGTCAGCGGGCGTGTGCTAGCATGTCCCAAGGATTTCACCACGACCGAGTTTATTAAGCGGTGCAAGTCGATATATCCGCGCTATCCTTGGCCGAAACAAGCCCCCCTGGCGAAATGGGTGCCTTTTTGGGATCTCGACAAGTCGGATTCTCGTCGGCTGATGAAAACGTTCTACTTCTTGTCGAGCTGCCGCCAGGGCCATAGGTACTCTTTCAACAACGACCGAGTGAAGGAGCGCACCCGAATCCGGTTCCGCAACATGGATGAAACAATTCGAGAATCGATGGACAGTATCGTGATGTGTGGAACGACGGCGGACTTGCGGCTACAAATCGATGCGCCTAAGCGTCCTGAGCCCGCGGCGCAGGACGGTAAATAGGGGCTGTTTGATGGCTCGAAATGCCGTCCGTTTCAGCTGTCTTGTAAATGTTAACTCAACGCTAGTGGTACATCCCAACAATAAATTTTCGGTTATGGTAGGCCCTTCTTTGAAGCGAACTAGGATGGGAACTTGGGTTTAAAGTTAGAAAGTATCTTCTCACCACCTAGAGAAGTTGTGATAACGATGAGTATTTCAAAATCGTAGAACTCGACGAACTTGGCACGGTGACAGGTGCTTCGGAAACGATTGCAACGTGCTTGATGAAACGCTGCAACTTGGTCACAACGGACTCAGTTTCATCGATGTGCAAATGCGGCTCGATTTGACGCACAATCGACACGCGGCCGTCCACGGTATCGCAGAACACCAGCTTACGGATGTCGAAGCCGGTGACATCTGCGTTGCGAAACGAGGCCGAGATTTTGTCCTCGGACTCATCATTGTCCACACGAACGACAAGGTAAAGTTCGAACAGGTTGGCGAATTTCTTCAGCACGGATACCATTTCCGCACGCACATTGCCCGCGTCATCCAGCACGCCGCCGCCCACCTCCATGCCCAGGGTCACGCGCTGCACGCCCGCTAGCCCGCTGGATCGTCGCGATCCCCGCCGCGCGCTGCGCCGACGCTGCCGTGTGCCCGCGGGGCGCCGCGTGCGCATGAGGATGACCGCGGCCGCGGCCAGCGCGGTCGCCACCACCGCGCCCGTCCCCCAGCGGTCCAGGATGTTGCGAATCGACGTCCTCAGCAACGTCAGCACGCGTCCGCTCACCGAGGTCACGATGGACAAGGGCGCTTGGTCGTTCGAAACCATGTGTGAAACAGCGACACCTTTCCCTGAAGTTGAAGGTGGTGCTCTATATGGCACTGGTGTGCGCGTTCCTAAAATCTGCGAAACGCCATTGGCTGCTGAACAGCTTCAGAACGGCACTTGCGAGAATGCGAAATAGGACGCGATGAGATTTAGTGCGGTATCTACCCTAGACTGGGTTTTCAGGCGAATAGTGCGCATCATAAAAAATTACAATACTAACTAACGTAAGTTATGTTTGTCAGTGACACCCGCTGCACTGTCTTATAAGACACCCGGCAGAAGCTAACTATCAGAGAACCATTTCAAATGTGCTGGCAAAGAAATCAATTCTCATTGACTCACTATGTCTTGACAATCCCCTCCACAGCTACTTTATGACTTTTCATTGGCGCAACTAAACTACAGTTGTTCCAACAGTTGGGTCTTCGACATGCGGATGATGCTAGCATTCATGGGGCAGTTTGTGTGCGCATTCGGCTGGCCCATCGTTCCCCTGTTGACTGTGGCGGGAATCGACGTATTCGAAGTTCCATCTAGAAGAACGCTTCCACTGATAGGAGTCAATGCAATGATTGGCGGCGTGTTGTCCGATTACTTACGGGCTAGGTCTGTGATACTAACAATTCCATTGATTGGAACGATTGTGCTTTCATTAACAGTACCACCGTCGCTTACGTTTGACTTCTGGTATAAAAACAATCACATCACACGATTTATCCCTTTACGACTCGACAGTTTTTGAAAACTTCTAGCAAGGGATTTACGAATTGTACTCTTGCTCAACTTTTATCCAAGGTAGATTCTAGTGCAGGTAAGTTTTCTACTGCTCATCTAGTATGCCCTGCCATCCTCGGGAACTCTAAATAATCAACTGTGCAGGATAAAATCAAAGAAACTCGATAATTGTTTTATCTTTCTGCTGATCTCTTCCATTGAAGTTAAGCTTCTAGGATGTACAAATGTGAAGCTCTTTGCATTACTGATGAATTCAGAGTTTCAGTTCTGTAAACAAACCCAGGAGATCGACACTGAGCTGAAGAAAAAACGTCAACATAATAAATTGCTACTCCATCTAGCTTGGACCTAAGTAAATTCGCTTCAAATCAAAGCAACAGTAGCTTGCTTCGGTGAGCTATAGCACAGGATAAGCAACACCCGGATTAATCGACTGAGAATCGTGAAAATCAAGAAAAATGAGTATAACTAAAGGGCTACTATTGTCCGTTGTTTCGTGAAGAGATAATTTCCTTGGAACCCATGATCCATAAGCAGCTGTAGCATTTGACATTGTTGGCATTTCGTTGAGGTCAGAGAGCAAGGCAGCATACGAGATATCGGACAGTGTACGAACCGATCAAAGACACAGTTAGTAATCGTACAATATATGTTCGGTCTGTACTCGCTTGATTTCTAAATCGGATGGTCAAGTTATTCTAGCTCCAGCGAAATAAAATGGACCGTGAGAATGGACTGCTATTCCATTTCTCTATCAGCCTGGCTTGCCGCAATCAGTCGCAGTTTATTGTTTCCGAGACTTGCGAGAACTGCGCCCTCTGATTTTGGTGCTAATTTCTTTCGGATCCCCACCTCCCCTATTGCCTTGGAAGTAACCACTAGTTATTTCTACATCAATAGGTGGTGGATATGGATGATCAAAGTCTTCGTCATCGACATCATCATCAAGGATTACCACTGGCGATGGTGCAGATGTTCGAGGCCGAGATTTCGAACTGTTCTTGTCTGTATCCATATTTGTTTGCACTCTGCTCGAAGAGAGTGAGGGAGTTCTCGACTGCAGCGTCACCTTCATTCTTCCCTGCTTCAAATCGTTCACAATCCTGAAATTCGACGACGCATGCAATGTAGTATTCACAGAACCGTATGAACTCACACCACATTCCACATCGAATACATTCAGTGAACACAATTCCTCGATAAGTCGATGAACATCGTTGTCCTTCAGAGCACCCTTACCAGCACCAAATTCTGTACAACTCGAATGCTCCGGTTTCTTCACCCTTGATCTCCGACCCATGTATAGTTCAACAATATACGCGGGGCTGGGACCGGAAGTATTTCGTCCTCTAGATCGATTGCAAATTTCAACAAGGTTCAGAATCGCCTGAGCATGCGATGTGACATCAACGTTACAAATGACACCGCCAAAATTCTTGCAGTTGTCGCATTTCGGCACACATTGCCTCGAATCGAATTGCTCGTTGAAATGCGCGAGCAGCTGTACTCGTCGGCATTGGATGTCGTTTAAGCAATACCCCGCCATCTTCGCCAAGCTTTGTTCATTCCGCAGTGTTTGGTCTGCGGTTATGGTGGGGCGAGGACGCGATGAACTGCTACTACCCCCTCGTTTCTTTTTCGATCGGAAGAAATCCCCACCAGGTCCGTCGGCAAGCACCATGCTCAACACTTTCATTCGATCGGACATGTTGAAGTACAAAATACATCGACTTAATTGACCATCTCGACCTGCACGACCGCTTTCCTGATAATACCCTTCCAAATTTTTCGGGAGCGTGTGATGATACACGAAGCGCACATCGGCCTTGTCGATTCCCATTCCAAACGCCAGCGTACTGCAAATGACTTGCGCGCTTCCCGTAGACCAACTCGTCTGATTCCTAGTTCGTACTTCATCTGACAAACCGGCATGGTATGGCAACGCACGTATCCTGTGCTTTAGCAGTTCCTGGGCTACCACAACACAATCTTTCTGACTGAAACAGTATATAATCCCGCTATCGCGCGAATGCAACGTCTTGATTTCATTCGCAATTTCTTCCGTAACATTCTTCGTCTTCTTTCGAACCTCATACACCAAGTTTTTCCGATTGAAACTCTGCTTGAACAAAACAGTGTCGTTTGTAATTCGTAGTTGCACCATGATGTCTTCGCGTACCTCAATCGTTGCCGTCGCCGTCAATGCCATGATTGGCACATCAGGGAATCGTTGTTTGAAAATTGCGAGTTGTTTGTAATCAGGTCTGAAGTCGTGTCCCCACTGCGAAACACAATGCGCTTCGTCGACGACAAATCTTTGCAACTGTCCACGGCTAACAAGATTTGAGATAATATCGAAGAATGCTGGACTTCTGGTGATCTTTTCCGGGGTCACGTACACCAACTTCAGTGTTGGTTGCTGTTTACGGAGATCTCTGACAATTTCCATCCTAGTCGCTTCCGGGGTTGCCGATGTCAAAGCCCCACACGGAACATCTTTACTCCACAATGTTTCAACTTGGTCCTGAATCAATGATACGAGTGGGGAAACAACAATGGTAACACCGGTTCCTATCAAAGCGGGTAACTGGTAACATAGCGATTTTCCACCACCCGTAGGCATAAGCACGAATACATTTCGACCGGATAATGCTGCATTCATCGCTTCTCTTTGATTTTGTCGAAATCCAGGGTTCTTGAAAACCGAGCGATTGAGGAACGCAAGATTGTACGACCACTTGAACTTTCGCCCCGTGTTATCTTCCCTCCATTGTACAAGTGTAGGGTCTTCAATGTTTCCGCCTCGTTGACTGAGACGTCCAAGATCACGAATTTCCGGTGCTTTTGTGGGAGAAAATGCCATAGGTAATTCCTCGACATCGATTTCTTCAATAGGTTGAACAGGTTCTGTCGAGGGGGCGGTGGCGGGAGGAGGATTTGAGTATGGATTTAACAACTCCATACTTGTTGGTTCTTCTTGACGTTGATAACTATGCGGCGCACCACCTTCTCTGGTGTTTGGTGTTGATGAAGGGCCAAGTGGAGGATAATAGTTGTTAGTAATGTTAATATTGCTGGTTGGCGGACAATCGACATTAAGACGTGGTTGCTGAGGTCCAGGCACAGCCACTGAAGTTCGATGTGGGAGCGGATCTTGGCTCGACATCTGCATAGGCGTATGTGAAACAGACATCGGGGTGTGAGGATTTGCGCTTCCGCTTGGATACACACCCATCTCCGCGTCGTTCAACTCTTTTTCGAGCCGGTTCAATTGGTTTTGCGTCATGTTCTTTTTTTCCGAATACTTCCGATGTGTTTCGTCGTCAACATCACTGCTCAAAATTTCGAGTATAGTTACCAGACTTTCTCGTACTGCCAGAATACGACGCTTCAATGATTCCACCGACGCGGTTGGTGGTCTCGGCGTCGATACCGTTCGTGAAGTCATCGCAGATGTAGGCGTTCCTCCCTGAGCAGAAATACTCGGTCGAGTCGGAAATCGGCTCGCACGCGAAAACTCGGTAGTAGGTGCCGATGGAGATGCCGATGCCATTGTGGCATGATCCTTCTTCGTACTACTTGATTGAGCAATCATGGAATCCACATCAATTTGCGCAAAGAAAGACTCTTCATCCATGCCCTGTTTTTGATGGGTAGAATAACTTGGTTCATTTCGATACTTTGCGTTTTGTTTGAACTCTATCCCACCCGATTGCATCGATGGTGGCTCTTTCTTTTTTGTATTGTGACTTCGTGGCTTCATAGGTTGTGGACATGTTAATGGAAAGCTCGCAATGTGATCTTCGCGCTCTTCTTCAGACTCCACCAGATTGACAACTTCGACTTCTGCCTTCAGTGGCTTCTCCTCAGCACGTGGTAATGAAGATATTGATCGAGTCGAGTTACGATTCGCCGCAGTTGGTGGGTCCAGACTAGTTCGTAGACGCTTGTTCGTGGACTGCAATTCATTGGCAGATTTCCTTGTTTTACCGATTGCACGATTCCGAGAAAGACGACTCTTTGTTCGTCCCGAGTACGGAGAATCAGTCTCAAAATCATCATCATCATCATCATCACCTTCGTCGTCGGACATCATAGGTACAGGTGGTGCTGGCGGAGATAATGGGCGCTGAGGTGGTGGTACAGCAGAATCGGTCATTTTGGATTGTGTTGATGAATTCGAAACGCTGACTAAACTTATTCTCGGTTTCTTCACAGTCGAAGGAGGTGGTGCCACATGCAATTCTTCCGAAGCGGATTTGAAACCGGAATTCCCGACAGTAGTGGAACAATTTCGAGCGATTTCGGTTGGCGCAAAACGAGGAACATTGAGTTGAGAAGTAGCTGGTTTGTTGCTACGCGTCCCAGGAGTATTGAAATCCATGGTTCTGTAATTCGTAGTTTTCGCAGGTTCCAGTGTGTCCTTCGAAGCACACATGCGTGAAGTGGATAAAGTTCGGTTCGGCTGTTGATTTTCGGCAACTACGGGAGGATTGCTTGGGATTGGGTTGGGTGAAGGTTGCGGCGGTTGGTCATGGGCAGTGGCATCAGACACGGTCTTCCGACCGAATATCATTGGGGCGCATGGACCGGCAAGACGTTTTGTTTCGGGCTTGGAGAAATACTTTCGCGTCTCCGCAAGGTTCGTCGAGCCCGGCTTCATGTTAGACGCTCGTCCAAAATTCATGATGAGTCAAAAACGGGAGCTATACGCTTCACACTCCACAGTGACGAGGTCCGCAGGATTGCCGCATCGCGTGCAGTACTGGAAAGTATTCCCGTATGTTCACCCGGGTGCACAGCGCATTGGTTTTCGCGCCATACGAGATGCATACAGTATGATTTTTAATCTTGTTATTATTTGCTTTACAGTATGCCTTAAATACAATCTTCCCACTGAGATTTCGTCAACCCGTCGTCGACCACTTCACCCTCTACCCTCTTTCCACCTGGATCAACTACGATGTGCAATTCCGTCACGTAGTCGCTATCACCACAAGGTAAGTCTGCAACATCCAAGCGCACTCTTTGCCACGTCCCTATGACGACAAACTATGAGCTTCATCGAAACACATGGCGTACTCGAATTGTATTTTTTACAAGCGCACATGGTGGTGGGGACGGATATGATAGGACCGAAGGGCCTGTGGCAAAGGTTCCGGCGATGTCGAGGTTCATCTGATTGAGTCTGACCAGGAAGCCAGTGTGTGATGAATAGGAGAATTTCATTTTTTTCAGCGAACACTTAGACTCAGCTAAGGTAAGTCATCATTTCTCGTTCCAAACTGTGCTTCCCAGACGTCGTGCACAGCCGAGTGAAGATTTAACGAAAATTATTAGATGACGAGCTTTATTGCATCATGGTGGCAGTTTTTGCAAATCAAGAGATGCATGCAGAGGAACTCGCTACGCCCGACGGCAATCATGTGCACGACGTCGTATGCCACAAATTCGAATGCTAACTTTTTTGGCAGCGGTTCTGGTTAACAGACTACTGTGCTCAGTTCCGAACGAAACCCTTCGTCAAACTGCTAGGATGCATCGGGTACGTGTTGTCATCCAGCGACAAGAAGACATGATTAGAACGGCATTTGTCCTATTGGTGGTTGCAACTGCGTATTGCACTGCAGTCCGTCATTGACGAAACACCCCAGAGCTACCTTTTAAACTCATTGAATGATCTTCGTCGCTCCGCTCATACCGAACATCGACTAACATCTGTGTCGCTTCTCGATTCAAGCGGGACACGTTGAACTAACCCGTGGTAAGGAGTACAAGTCCGTACAAAAGACGAACATATCCGTAATAAATCAGCGGAAACCGACATGAGGTCCAACTGCTACGGAGTTGAGTGTGAGCGAATTTAGTTATGTAATGAGCAGCCCCATATACTCATAGTAAAGGAAGTATTATAGCACGTTACTCGTGCGTTTTTTGTCAACAATTGCCCTCATGTAGAACACAATGGGAGTGGCACCACGTATCAAAATCCTACAACCAACTTGGCGAAAGTTAGTACTATTGAAGCTCATCGGTTGTGACGAACAAGGACAGTAAGCGGTTCTGTTCAGTTCTGGTGAATTTGATTCGGCGGCGGAATCAGCGCTGGCGCAAGTGAAACGGTGGCTTGCGCTACAGGAGGCAACGCCGTCGAAACTGTTACAGTCGCGGTGGTAGGAGCAGCAACGGAAGCATCTACCAATCCCGAGTTACAGCGTTCAACACATGCCGACAGAGTCGCGGAAAGTTCGGATTCGCCAGCAGTATCTAGCTTGTCGCACAATTCCACAGCTGTCAAGACTAGTTTGCGCAAGCGTTCTTGTTTCTCTTCTTGTTCTCTCATCACACTTTGTTGCGTTTCAGTTAGCTGTTGTGAGAATGCAGCTTTCTTCGCAAGGCTCCGCATCGCGCTTTCACGATTCTTGAGCACGCGTTGTCGACGTCGTTCCTCCGTGGTCATGTTCGGATTGGTGGCACGGCGGCCACCACGGCGTCTTTTCGCTGGGCGTTCGGCAGTGGGTTCCACAGTTAACAGTGGCGCTTCGGTGGCGCCTTGCATGCCGACATCGGGAATCGTGGAGACCAACACCGCGCCGGAGGCTTCGGGGTCGGGCACGACATCGACGGGTTGCGCCTGCTGTTCGGGAGGAACCGGATTCTCGTGCCCTATTTGATGCTCGTCGCTCACGACGTGTGGCGCGGAGACGGTGGTGGCTTCCACTTCCATGTCGGCGTGATGCTGCGCGGCCAGCTGTTGCGCCTGATCCGTGGGTAGCTCGACCGATGCCGCGGCCGCCGCCGAAGATGTTTCCGCGGGCAGCGCCATCTCGGGCAGCGGCGCATTGAGAACGGAATCATCCAGCCCGCTCGAAGTCGACATCGCCAGCGACAGTTGATTGGGTGAACCTGGTGGCATTGACATCTTGCGCGTGTGTTCCAAACGCCGTGCACCTCCAGATGTGTCAGTCCTACCCTCGATGTTCGATTGCACATCTAAACCGATCGATTTCATGGCCACCTACTGTAATGTATTTCTGGAAACTTGATGTTTAAATTTTTTGGACACGAGTCAGAGCTAACACTATACAGTACAGCTGCATCACGGCTTTCTCCTCCAATTAAATCTTATCTAACGGGGATCTTTGTTTCGTATGTTGTTAGCAAGAACGTGGAAGGCGCTGGTCTACATTTTGTCTCTGGTATTTTTTACTGGCACTTTTGTCGTAGGAACTAGACAGTCGGAAGCGTGAGGCTGATTAGAGTTGTTGAAGAAATGCTGCATGAGTTTCAATAAAAATCCAAACAAACAAATTGAATTCAAGTACAGCCACGGAGATGCGAATGAAATAGTCCTGAGATGTTCGCTGAATGAGCCATGAGGCAATTACTTATGAACCACAGGCACGAACTCGATAGATTCTGCCTACTTGGAAGCATAGCACTCTTCAATGGATTTATGCATGTATGTCTCTAGGATGAAAATTGAAATAAAATTTGCTCACAGGAATTTGAAATTATTTTCTCTCAGCTCATAGCTGACGTCCTGCTTGCTGCCGATAACGCCAAGCTCAACCATGACTCTATCGTATTTCTCTTTTGATTTCCTACATGACCAACGTCTCGCAGAATACTTGACGTACTGTCATAAACTAAACATCTCTGACGACATAGAGTAAAATCTGATTTAAGTTGGTGATGAGATTGAGGCAACAAGTACCGTACAGAGCGAGACTTCGTATCAAAGTCTTCGTGAAATTCTTCAGATTTCTTGCTTCTGATGTTTTCAATTCACCAGATATTTAACGAACTAGCAAGTATTCACTCTACACATCAAAATTGGATAACTCTCTTTCATGTTATGTTTAGAAATTTCCTTATTACGCAATAAGAACCTTGGTAATACTCATCATGTTTTCTTTCGATTATATATTAACAGCCATTTAGCGCTTGAGAAGCTCGGAGTCAAAGTTGCGGCCTGAGTATCGCATTTAATTTAGTTTGTTATTGTGAGTTTGAGTATATCTAAAAGTTCGAATTAGAAGACTTCTCAAATTTCAAATTTTGTTTTATCTCATAAAAACCTTTCGAAGTACCAAAAAGTATGGCTAATATGAAAAATGTTCATCAGCGGGAAGTCGAATCATGAAATTATGTCTAACCTGTTGAATTCACAGCTAAGATAACAAAGCACTGCTCTTTCACATTAATTCACCAGTATTCACTGATTTCTGAGAGTTTAGACGTGTTCTAAATTACATGAAGCAAAATAATCTACCCAAATTTCTTATTTCTAATTAATCAACATCAACCACACAGGAGCAGCAAATTTTTATTTTTGTTGCTATATTCTTACTCCCCAATACCTAGTTGGGAATAGTAAAGTAGACTTGTGTTAAAGTACTTTGTACGCCAAATATATTTGAAATTGTTGTTTAGTTCGAGGAGGATACAAGAGAATCATTGCAATACAGAAAGTAGCAAAATTGAAATGGAGTGACACAAACTTTATGTATACGAGTTGATTAGAGAAACATAATTTTTTTGGAATTTTCCTTATGTGATGATGATGAAGGTGAATAATAGAGCTCAGTAGCTCCGAGAAATATTAACGAAAAATTCGCCGATTACAGTTTTAGAAGCTTTTATTACTTCTCTGTAATGAAGACTATTCTTCTTAGAAAAGCGCTTCATAGTCCCAAATGAATATTATTATTGCATGTGATCTTGTTCTTTTTTGAAAAACTACAGTTGACTGCCTTGATATACTGAAGTGGTTTATTATAGGTAGTTGACGAAAATTTGACTCTAAACTCTGCCAAATACTGTGTGGCATTGAAACAGACCCGAATCTGTAGATCAAGTTTCTCTAAAAAGCGTAGCGTTTACTTGATTCAAAGCCGGCTACTGACTGAGATTGGCCTACCCTGTCCTGTTGATACTACCAGCAATCATCGTAGAGTCCTCCTGAATTCAAAACACATGTGAAAGCTCACGCAAGGTTCGATCTGTTTCACTATTTCCTACTCTCAATGTTCAACGTCCTCGTCGATGAGGGAATTCACTTTTTACAGAAGATCGTGTAGGTTGAACAAGATAGAGGATTAGGAAGTTTGAAATTCCATATACTAGAGAATCACATTACAGTGCTGATTAAACCATTCTTACTTGTTTGAGGCTTGCCGCTCCTCTTCCTACTGTACCGTGCATGGGAGAAGAACGACCTTTTGGTAGAGAACAATGCCATTACAACGTCACCGGTTACCTCCACGTCGCCACCACACCTCACATCGAGGTACCCAAATGACGACGACGAAGATCTCATAGTCTGGCCTGCCGCCGCAGATAATCACTTTCACGAAGAGTGGGATAATACAAGTTTCGCAGTGCTTTCACCGTTCGATAGGCCCAACAATTCGCAGTATCTTTAAAGGTAACTGCTCATGCATCTTACTCAAAACCTCACAGGTTCATACGTTAGGAACGTGTACTCAGTTGATTGCAATGGTCTAGTATCGTGCGTCTGACAGCCGATATGAGTCACCTAGGGAAGGAGCAATGGGTGAGAAATATCATTGACACCCAACCTATCGGATGGAATAGTACTATTGGAGCTCTTAACCTTCCATACGGTGGCAAGACGGAGCACGTGCGCTTTTGCAACAACCTTATGCTCGAGTAAATTTGATATTCCTGCTTGCAAAAATGTGCCCATGATTGCCGCCTCTCTACTTGCTATTCGGACATACATTCCATTATCGATTTGTCCAACGTAGGATTCCCTAGGGTTCGCGTCGTAATCCTACATAATTTCGCCCACTCCTGCCCGGCCAAGCTAATATTCTATGTTAGCGAACTAACGGCATATAGGTCGGCCTCAACTTTTTCCACTCGATGAATTCACAAAAGTTTGTTAAAGACGCCCAAGTCTCATAAGCGCATCACAATACGCGCCATATTTTCAAATTCTTGTTCTTCATTCAGGATAACAAAAGACACAGAACTCAGTCACAATCTCTCCGACGCTAAACTAGTTTATATATCATCGTCAGCATATGCTGATCCCTATTTAAGGACATGCGGGTCGGTCATCAACGCTCGTCCAATTGACAAGTCTATACCTATTTTAACAACCTGCTCATCGTCACCATTGTTCAGCCACTCAACAAGCCAGTATTTCAGTTTAACGACATGATGGTCGTAATCATAGAGTATTTCACTTGCAGCAGTCATACTTCCATCATGCACTGCATCAAAGTATACGCTTTTCACACATCGGCTCGCCATCTCACATAGTTCATCAATTCGAAATCCAATTCGAATCTTTCTTGGTCATTGTTCCCAATATATTTCTACAGACTCGCCTTTTTCGATGGTTCTGCCTTCAAAATTCATCGCAGTTTTGCCAAAGTCTGAACTACCCGTACCATCCGATACTCTGCATCCTTCAGCTCACGTAAGGTTTGATCTGTTTCAGCCATGAAAGGAACGTCCAAGATGAAATCAAAAGGAGATGTATAAGTCTTCGGGAGAGAGAATCATTGGATTGTACCAATACAATATCTTGAAACTTGCGTATGCGAAAGTCAATGAATCCTACGATGTATTTGAAGTATTAGGTATTGGTGATGCAGACATCGTTGTGTAGTTGGAATGAACTAATATTCACCACGTACTTATATCAAAACCCATTTTCCTGTCAAAACTGTAATTCATGTTGTGAGCACATCCATTATATCAAATGTCTACAAAGACTGAACACAATCTCCATTCCTTTTGTCGAGAAAGGGCTAAAGAAGAATATTTACTAATTAATTTAACACTTTATCGAACAAATCTGCTACAGCTATATTAAATTATTTGCGATTAGGTTGAAATTACAAGTATTGTTTTAATCTCAGCAGTTGTCGTTGGAAGTGCTATTACGAGTAGAAATTAATTTCGAAATGAGAGAATAAATTTATTTAGCTTCTTTGTTTTAGAAGAAACAGTAAAATTCTCGAGAAGTAGAGTGGCCAACGACATCCTACTACTTCAATCCAGTTTTTAAAATTTTTTCACAAAGGTAGAAACTGTACGGAATTATTGCTGGGAAGTTGCGTTAGACGAAATTGCAAATAGATTATCCGAAAATTCTCCGTATACTCTCTTCGAAATGTAGCGTCAATTCATGCAATTCAATTCTATTAAACGAAGTGCTAAGTTTGCTCGAGTATCTTTTAATTGAGAATCTCCAGCAGTCCAATAATTTAAATTAATATGGTGTGTTTTCACTTCTAAGTACTCTAATTTAGTCCTTTCAGCTCTTTTGAAATATTTAACGCTTTGTGGAAATTGTAGGTGTGTCTTCTGTGTACGATTCGGTAGCACGGACTGTCTAAATTACCCACTGGTTTCCCAATACTATTTCTTTTCTGCTTTGCCCGTTTCTATAGGTTGTTCCGACAGCACTACGATAATCGAGAATTAGGTCTAGGAAGCGATGTGGGTTCTTCGGTTGCGTTGCTCTTAGAGATTTGGACATCAAGCGCAAAATTTTCTAGAAATATTGACATGTGATATTACATCTTCGGGAAAACGCAAAGAAAAGCCGATAAAGTTTAGGTTAAAGTCGGAGAATTCACAAGGTTTTCTCAACAAGTTTTCTGCTTGGAGAGAATGCAATAAAAAATTAAACCTTGGCCATTCATTTTATTTTCATCTATGCTGTACCGTAGAATGTTTCCCTCAAATGGAGATGAAGAAACGATTTGATTCAAGCTGGAATATCGTAGACATTATTGTGGTGTTCATAGGTCCGTACGCTGCAGGTTTTTTGTTGCGACGTTGATGGGTGTCTGTATTCTGAACACGCAATCTCGCACGGCAACAGTACCGTACTGTATTACAAACATCGAAAACAACGCATAACGTTCTCTGCTGCCGACCCTAGAAATATCACGGATGAGATATGGTGCCGAATGTACAGTATCTTTAACAACGAACAAACAGCGATCACTACCCTCGAATCCCTACAGTATCCAACCGCCCGACAGCACAGCCGTAGCTAACTTACTTGGACGCGTAGTACTTCTTGATTCGCTCATTCTCCATGACGGCGGTGTAGACGCCACTGATGGCGGGGTACTTGTCGACACAATCGGTAGGGATGTGATCCAGGATGCCACTCTTGAGGGAACCGACAATGACAGCCAACTTGATATCAGCGGCACTAATCTTGTCCCCGAGCAGGAACGGGCCTTCGGTCTGGGCGATGCAGGCCTCGATGGGTGCGAAGTAACGGGGTAGAGAGGTTTCGAGGAACTTGGCACGGCCCTCGGCGCTGGTGTCGGCGAAGGCGGTGACGATGATGGACTCGGACGCGTCGATGACCATGTCGACCTTGAGGGCCTCCACGGGGCAGCTGGGCGCGAGCCCGCCGACGTTGGCGGCGTAGCGCAGCTGCGCGGCCGACTCACCGTACATCACGTCGTCGACCTCCAGCACGGGCACACTGCCGAACGTCAGCGCACCGCTGGTCTTCATCTCCACGAACTGGTCCCTGCCGATGCGCTCGTCCTCGAACTCCACGCCGCCCGCGACGAAGGTGAGGCGGATCGGCTCGGCGCGCCCCTTGAGGTCGAAGTAGGTGAGCTTGATCTTCGGTGCCATCGTGGTGAGTGTGCGGTGCTGGAGTGTAGTGGTGAAGGTACGCAGCGCGCGCAAGCTCAACGTTTTATAGTGCATCCGTGTTCGAGCGCGGATGGAACACAGACACTACACGCGGCCTGATTGGAACACGATGGAAACTTGTTCGAGCTCAACTGACATAAACGAACAAGTCCAATTTCCAACGCGTAGAATGGGAACTGAAAACGCGTCTCACACAACGTGGAATGCGCCCTCGGGATGGCACAGTACACCACATCATCTCCCCGAATTCGCCGGTGAACGATGCATTCGTACAATATGCACAGCACGGTGCACGGTTTCACATACGAGTGGGTGGGGCTAGGAACGACGGAAAATCGAGAAAGAGGTGGGTGTGAGAAGGCGGGCAGGTGTGCATTGATGCCCCAAAAAATTGCGACGAATTGGAGCGCAGCGAACGGTCAATCAATATGAAGCCGCGGTGCTCCCAAACCGGAACTTACAACCCCGCAACCACGCCATTCACTGACGCGTGCGGCGAAGGCATGAACCAGCGCTGTTCGCCGACTACGTACCACCACCACGCCAACACACACACGCTCCTGCGGTGATGGAGCGCGATGCACGCCTCGCGAGCAGCGCACCCAGTCGGTCGGAGGTCATCTCACGCTCGCGCCCGAAGATAACCCATCCGCAGCGGCCATTTCGAGCGCGTTCTACCCTGCGTATCAATGGCGCCACCGAGACCGGTGGACGTGAGCACGTCCTCGCCCTGCTACTCGGCGCCGCCACCACCTTTGCGCTCGCCCTATGGATGCGCAGCATCGTCGGTACCACCACCCTCGCCTACCACGCCGTGACGGGCGCTAGCGCCGTGCTACTCATCGCGCCGCTCGGCACATTCGCCTGGCGCTTGGAGCGCTTTCTGGGCTCCCGCACGTACGCGCGCCTCCTACACGGCGCCATCATGGCGCTGTTCTTCATAACCATCAACGCGGCTATCGGGCTCGCGTTTAAAATGCGCTTCGACTCGCGTGGCGTCCACTTCTACTCGCTGCACTCGTGGGTGGGCGTGGCGTCCCTGGTATTGGCGAAAATGGCCTTCGCGGACGCGTTCGCGTCACATCTCACTGCAGCGTGCAACGTGCGCTCGGTCTACGGCTTCAAGGTACCCACGTTCCAGCATGTGCGACACATCTCCGCGGCCTGTGCCGCGGGCGCCGCCGCGACCGCCGCCGTCGTGCTGGGCGCGGCGCAGATGCAGGGCCGTGTGGTGGCCAGGTCGAAGGCACACCAGGTGTTCGGCACGCAGGCGGTGGCCGCCAACTTCATCGCGATCGCATCCGTCGCCACCGTCGCGCTAACTGTGACCGCCGTGCGCAAGCGACGTGCCGCGCTGGCGCGCGAACGCGACGCACCCGCGTCGGTGAGCGGCTCGACGAGCTCCGGCAAACTTCCGTTGCTCGAGAGTGAAGCGCCATCGGTGTAGCGGCGTTTCTGCGTGTAGATCATAACTAAACCCTGCAACAACGCAATCTCCCTGTCTATTTCTTCATCCACTCTCCGTTCGCGCTCAGTGAATGAAACTCCCATTTAACTCCTGACCAACGCTGCCCGCGAGGATGCCCGCGTTCGTAGCCGTCCCCGCGTTCGCGTGTGCGCCGCTCCCCGCCACGGCGTGCGTGGGCCGTGGCGCGGCGCGCGTGCGGCGCAATCGTGCACGGCGAGGTGCGGCGAGGAGGCTGCGCATGCAGGCCAGCGAGGGCGGGCGCGACGCGGAGTTCGTGCTGAACAGCGACGCGGAGCAGCGAGGCGGGGGTGAGGCGGCGGGCAACGGCATGGAGGCGGGGCGCGACGGATCGTTCGACTGGGGGTATTGGCGGCACTCGCGAATCGCAGCCGACGTCAGCCTGCTGCCGTTCGACGTCACCGAGGTGTTCCTGCCCGGCGAGTCGAAGCGCCTGCACCTGTTCGAGGCGCGCTTCCTGGCGCTGTTCGAGAAGAGCGTCGTCGACTACGACAAGCACTTTGCGCACGTCATCTACGCTCAGGACCGCGGCGCGCTCGCCGCGTACGGCACGCTCGCGCGCATCCGCCATTGGCGCCGCCTCGACGTCGGCGTCCTCATCGAGATTGAGGCCACCGCCCGCCTCCGCGTCTCCTCCCTCCGCCGCGCCGCGCCCTTCTGGGTCGGCGCCTGCGCCTACGTCGACGACCGCCCCACCGACCCCGACCTGCTCGCCCGCCTCCGCATCAAGGAGCGCGTCGCCTGGCGCGCCGTACAGCAAATCATCCGCATCTGCGTGCGCCTCGGACAGTCGCCCGTCCGCGACAAGGCCGACGGCGCCGCCAAGAGCGTGTCCGACACCAAGGGCAAGGACTTCGTCCCGCCCTTCAAAGACCTCGCCGGCGACAACGGCCTCTTCGTCCTCAACGAGCCCGCCAAGATTCTGGCCTGGGAAACCCGCCTCAAGCTGGCCGCGCAGCGCGCCGCCGCCGGCGAGCGTTTCGACTGGACCTCCGACTACCTCCCCGACGACGTCGCCGTGCGCAGAGCAAAGGCCCTCTCCTTCGCCGCCTTCGACTTTTTCCCCTCCTCCCCCGCCCTCCGGCAGCGCGCACTCGAGGGCACCGACACCTTGGCCCGCCTCGAGGTCGTCATCAAGGGCTTGGAAGACCACAAAAAAACGCTCGCCGCCAAACAGGCCGTGCTAGACGCGTTCGACACCAACTGAGCGGCCTGAGTAAAAGTTTTTCATCCGGTTCAAATCCGCGTCCGTATTGATCGCGCGGTGTTGATGTGGACTGATGGTGCGCTGCTCTGCTTGACCTATTTGTTGGACCTCCATGACTGTAAGCTCTGAGCTCGGGTGTAGATCAACCTCGGATTCCCGCACTCAATCCACAGAGCAGCGGCACTCGAGAACGATGGCAGGGGTCTCCAAGCAGCAGAATAACGAAATCGCGTTCGCGGCCGCCACCCCCGCCGTGGCGCGCAGTGCGTTGCACGGACGGCCCTTGCGCTGCGTCAGGCCGAAGACGACCAGCGTGGTGCGGACGCCCGCGCGCGGCGCCGCACCCCGCATGGCGTCGCTGTCGTCCGTCATGGAGGCGATTAGCCGGCGCGGACTGCTCAACAACGCGATTACCGCTGGCTTCATCGGCGCGGCGCTCTGGGTCCTGTTCACGCCCGTCAAGACGTCCGGCGTCGCGACGCCGAACGCGGCCAAGCTGGCCGACCCCGCCGAAGGCAAGGTCACCTCCAAGGTGTTCTTCGACCTCGCCATCGGCGGCGCGCCCGCCGGTCGCATCGTCCTTGGTACGTGTGCGCGTCGCGCTCGCGCTGGCGAGGTACTGACTACGGTGCAGGCCTGTTCGGCGACGACTTGCCGAAAACGGCCAAGAACTTCGAACAGCTCGCCACCGGCGAAAACGGCTTCGGGTACAAGAATTCCATCAGTACGTGGTCCCCCCGCGATGCGCGCGTGCTTGCGCTTTGAGATTTTGCTAACTATCTCCCGGCTTCAGTTCATCGGTACGTGTTTTTATCGCCGCGACTCGGTGGCTATCGGTCACTAATCGGCTGCGCTTGAACTTTTGTCACTCGATTCGCTCAGTTCTATCAAGAACTTCATGGCACAAGGCGGCGACTTCACGGTTCGTTCGGATATCCCCTGTGCGCAATGTTGTTATTAACTGGGCATTGATGTAGAACGCGAATGGCACCGGCGGTCGTTCGATCTATGGGAAGAAATGTGAGTCGTGTGCGCTTCGCTGGGCTGCGTTTTCTAGTCGTTCTAACTCTCGTTCGCTACAGTTGAGGACGAGGCGTTCAAGTTTTCTCACTCGGGCGCTGGTGTCGTGAGCATGGCCAACTCTGGTCCGGACAGCAACGGTATGTGGGTACGCACGGTTTCGCGAATGAGCAGCACGCTGAATGACTGATTCTGTATGCCGTTCCGATTGCAGGTTCTCAGTTCTTCATCACATACACGCAAACACCATGGCTCGACGGTAAGCATGTGGTGTTTGCGCGTGTGCTGGAAGGCCTCGATGTGTTGAAGAAGGTCGAGCAAGTCAAAACTGGAAGACAGGATAGACCGGTGGAAGAGGTGAAGATTGTTGACAGCGGTAAGTTGGAGTAATTGGTTTTCTTTTATTATGACTTTCGCACTTTTATGACCTTCCGTTATCGAGCCGAACAGTAAAATAATTCTCTTTGGCGCAAAGTGAACCATTTTAATTCCTGTTTTTTTGTTCATATAATTATTACTTGTTACATTACATTTGTAAACTGTTGATTGAATTTGGCCAATTTCTAGGAAATGTCGAGTGCGTTGAGTTACATGAGTTATAAACTTATTGTGACTAATTTCGATTCGTAGATTCTTGATGATTAAAAATGATATTGGTTGTGGCATGAGAAACTTGAAGGTTTAGATTGTTTATCGAGCAATCAAATAAATCAAAACCAATCTCTGAAATGAGGACATTCTTTCGTCATTTAGCTATTGTCCATCATTGATATCAATCTCTTTTATGTTTGAAAACCAGCATGTAGATACATCTCGCCTGTTTCTTACCTATGAAACCTTAATTTATGAAACATTACGGGTGTCCAAATATACAGTATAAGATTTGTCACGGTCCTGCTCAAATTATTTTCAAAACTGAGTACAATAGCCGGATGACGGTAACATTGCACGATCTTGATTCAATAATTTCGAGTAGTGATCACCATTTATCATTCGTTGATTCCAGACTAATAAAGATCCACCAGTTTTGACCTTCGCAATCCATACGTCTTGTTAATTCCAGTAGTGTACATTTTCTACGACACCGATTTTTGGTAATGTGATTAGAAATTTGTGAACAGTAGAACATGAAGTACATTCATGAAAAATATCACACACTACGTGTATTCCATTATGTTATCAAGGCTAAATTCTCTCGATATTCCCTGAGCACCATAATCATTCCGCTCTAGTTCTTCTTCTGTTTCTTCCACATGAGTGTCGATTGAAATTCTTCTGCGATCTTGATTGCTTAAGTTTTCGTAGCTGTTATTAACAATCATGCTCTGTCGAACAAGCTCATTAAACAATCTTTCATCAATAACGGACTGCCCTATTAAGGAAACTAACGGACTCCCATGGTCCCTCCACTCTTTTATTCTTCTTTCCACACTTTTGTATGCCTTTAATTCTTCCAGCGAAGCTATTGAACTTAGATCTTCATCTTCTGTCGTAGGTACTGCTTCATAATCGTTATGCGGTACGTGAGAAGAAATATATGCTTGTCCGAGCGCCCAGCCAAATACTGTTTTTCCATCTCCTACTGCCATTTGTACAACTTTGGAACGAGCTTGTGAAACCAAATCAAGGAGCTGATTACCGACATCAGGTCCAACAGACAGACATGCTGCAACTGTGATGAAACATAATAATACACATACCACAGTCGCTTTCATCCAATTTTGGAGGTAAAATATTGCCGCTATGGAAAGTTGACTAACAACAGTCCAGATAAGCACAAAAGTCAACGCTGACTTTGGTACTCTTCCATCCATATGAGATCTCGGATGCACATATCTAAGGACGTACACATCGACAATATGCTTAGTAAAAAAATATATGAAAGCAAATATCCATACTAGTGGGGCCATGAAACCGAACAGTAAACACATAGAAAGTACCGTGACAGAATATGCATAGTGTCTCGGGTAATCAAAAATGTCGTTGCACTTTGCTTCCGCAGATTCAAGGGGTGTCAGAGCTATTCGTGTTCTGATCATTATTGTAATACTAGCTGGAATCCTCATAAGCCAGACCGTAGATCCTGTTAAAGAAAGCTGCACCAGATACGTGCACAAGAAAAATGCTATATCCCCAGAGAAAAGACTTTTAAGTATTGGAAGTGCGCTAGTTAATTTAGATCCGCCTTCGCTTTGATTATAGATGCTTTCGAAGAGCTGAGAAGCTGTATTCAATGCCACAGATGGTAGTACGACTGCATTCATTACATAATAAAATGTTGTTTTTCGGAACACTGAAAGTTCTTGAGCTGACTTTGTTGGATATCCTTCCCATTTACATGTTTGCCGCAGTATAGTCGGCACCGCGGCGAAAACAATAGCAAGCATTAACACGGGCGCATAATTGAACATGGCAGATCGCAGTAACTCGTTATCAGCTAATGCTTTAGGAAGATACTTCATGATAAGATTTGTTATATCGATAGCAGCATTATCATTAGTCACATCAATTGTTGGGACAAGCGGGTTGCTTGTTGCATTCCGACTTGAAAGCCACTTAGGATCGCTTAGTAGGCCTATCTCTGATATGAATAACTTCCCAGCTGTAAGCATAGCTATAGGACTTGTAAATAATATCAAAACACTGAATACAATAAATTGAACAATTATTTCCCTTATAGTGCGTTCAAAAAAGGATATACCGATATTGTTCCAAACAATATCTGCGCTTTGAGGTGCTCTAATTGCTTTCATATGGCGCAATCTCATTGCGGCTACTTCTTTTGTATACTCAAAATTAGTCGTGGATTTAAAGAAGATGTTATGTAGTATAAGATCTTCATTCTGAGCAGATGGTGCCAACGTTGGTGAGGCCATAACCCAATTACGGACAATACAAGGAAGAATAGCTATAATAGCTCGGTAGAGATTCCCTAAGCTTGGAATTCCGAATTCCAACTTTTCTCTTGGAAAAATTGGCGATGGTCCATTACTTACTCCTCTCGGTGTTACCGGAAGTGATTCGTAGCTGTCTGTAGATGATTTGACGCTTGCACTGACGTAGTTCGCACCGTTTTTCAAAATTGATTCTGCGGCTTCCTTGTCACTAAATGTAAGGAATGCACATCCTCGAAATCCTCGAACCGACTCCGAATTAGGTGACGATATGTAACGCTCTAATGTGTTGATTCTATCATAAAGACTTTCAAGAAGATCAGCTCGATTGTGAGGCCGAAAGAAAATACCGAAAAAACGGCTTATTGGGGACGGAGAAGAAAATCTTTGGTGGGCTGGATCGTTGTCATCAAGTCCAAGCAAATAATTATATCTGTACTTGGCCAAAATAAATTCACGAATTAATTTCGCTTCCGACATTCGACCTTTGCAAACGAGCTCAACTCGTGCTATTTGTTTCGGATAAAGTGCAGAAAACATTTCGAGAAGTTCAGATCGTGATTTAATATCCATTGGAAGGCCACGTGCAAATACTGTCCACTCTTTCCCGTAAGAACTTGTATTAGAATATATTGAATTAGAACAGCCATTATTCTCTTTTCTGTTTTCTTCCGATAAAAGTGGATTAGCTATCAAAGACAATTTTTTATCTTTCTTAACCTTTGCCTTTATATTTTTTGACCATTCAGAGGACGATAAACTAGATTCATTTGCTGCTGTCTTCACAACTGTATAAAGGAAAACAATACAAAATGCTGCTACAACCATCACGGGAAATTGAAACAATATTAGTGGAGAATCAACAGGCAAATTGTGAGATGTGAATCTTTCAAATAAACCTCGATCAGATTTCAGCATGTTCAGTAGTGTGAGAGGTTTTTGATCATCATTCTCGTTCGAATTATTACCTACACGAAAGAGAGCACCTCCAAACCAATACCAAGGTAAAAGAACTATGGAGGCAAACAACCCGCATACTGCAGTTGTTAGTATACAAGCTCTTTGAAATAATAAATATATCTGTGCATCGCGGGAAAGTCTCCGATCGTCTCCATTTAAGAAATCAGACCACCCCGTCCATCGCATAGGAGGTGGAACAGATGTAAAAGAATCGGATGGTGTATAAGCCTTTGAATGCAATGCATCCGGCTTTTTACGAAGCAAGCTTATTTCTTCTGCAGTCAAAAGTCCAGCTTCCTTCAAAATAAAATATCGATAAATTAATAAACCAATCAAAGATACGAAAATGTTGATAAGAAAAACTACAGTCAACCCTGAATTCATGCTTGTAGCTTCGTATATGTTCTTGGTAGTATTTCCATCGGTCTGAATTGCGTCAGCAGAGGAACTTGAAGAATTCAGAGCATGTATGTGAACATCCAAATATCCATTGCCCCAAATATCATTCATCATGGTAATGCATTTGTTGTTATGTTTTCACAGAATCAAAGAATCTCTTGGTTGATAGAAATCAAAAAACGTGTGGTGTATTTAAAAATTTCTCAAAGCATTTCTATGACACTCACACGATTAGCTATCAAACCCAAGTTATCCAAAGTATTAGCAAGACATAGAAAGTCTTACATGAAATTATCAAAGAACATTGGGCCTTATTAATTATTAAACTTTATCAGGCCCTTATTGAGAAATCTGCCATGACTTCTGAAATGAAATATATTACCACGCCGAACCTCGATTAGAACGGTTTCAAATTGAACTGATAAAGCATACATATATATTTATTCTGCTGTGATAATCAGACATGAACTACTGAAATCCAAGAATATGTGTAAGATGCTCGAGCATTTGAAATGACGTAATCTGACAACTAGGAGGAAACGATTGTTGAGCAATATAAAGCACAGAAATCTAATCCATACTCGTTGAAACAGAAACAAAATTCAAGTATCTCATACCATTCCAATCTTTCTGGCGAAGCTTGATAACGCAAAAAAAAACTGCAAATCACAAATCCTTGATCGATACAAATCGCAGAGCTATCAGTCATACAGAAAACTTCCAGTCGAAGTTCTAGATCAAATGTAGAGGTTGATATTATTTCCTTGGATGCAAAAATAAAAACGCTTCAGTTAACGAGAAAAAAAATCTAGTCAGGAAAATAGAGTAATCAAAATGGAATATGTTCGTAACCGTTCTTCTTCGATCCCAAATTTGATTATTGCAGAGTGAATATTGGGATTGTTTCAAATGGAAAGCTGCTGAATAGTGCTTTCCTGTACAATCGGATGTACCAAATAAATTACAGATAGCTACAGTAATCGAACTGGTGGACAAAATTAGCCAACGCCAACGATCTCCTTGATATTTGTATCGCTTAACCTCTAACAAAGCCGTCTCTCGTCACTTCATCATCCACGGGTCCGTCCGCCGTCTGGGCATTTTCAAGCGTTGCGGCAGGCGCCTTGCCGTGTCCATGAAGTCGCCCTTGTACCAAAGAGTTTTGCGTTGCGTTTTATAACCTGGAGTTCTGGCCATGTCTGGCGATGACGGCGAAAACGTTTTACCCAAAACGAAGCGAAGGCGTACCAACAGCACAGGGTCGGCAACAAAACTACCACACCCCGACCGCAACTCATCCTCCTTGGATTCTGGCGTTGCAACTATTTTGCAACACAATCAAGCAAAGTGGTTCCGTAATCCAAGCGTTGTTTGGTTCCGTGGTCATGACCTTCGCGTTGAAGACCATCCTGCCTTACTTGCTGCGGCTCAGCGGGGCGGACCTGTTGTACCTCTTTTCATTTGGGATGACGAAGATGCATTCGGACGTGGCCTGGGTGAAATGAAACAATGGTGGCTCGAACGTTCCCTGAAGGAATTGGCAAAAGATTTAACGAAGCTCGGTGTTCAACTTCACGTTCGTGTCGGTCGCTGTGCCGTCCAACTGCGCGAATTTATCAAAGCGACCGGTGCGGATTCCGTGTTTTGGAATCGTT
>JAAUYH010181782.1_pt1 | contig 32897 bp, 30 predicted proteins | sample 7278061 | NCBI WGS metagenome assembly JAAUYH01 (sample SAMN14350203, study PRJNA611818) | marine sediment metagenome | isolation source: surface marine sediment (0.6m) | place: French Polynesia: Moorea | collected 2018-08 | reverse complement strand
TGCTGCGGGTTTTGGCCGCAGGCGTCAACAATACCGAGATCAACACGCGCCTGGGCTGGTACTCGTCTTCCATTGCAGAAGGCACGGACTCAACTGCCAATGTGCAAGAGCGAGACGCCGAACAAAAATCCGATGGCGGTTGGAACCAGGCGACGCCGTTTCCCTTCATCCAGGGCACGGACTGCTGCGGGCGCGTGGTCGAGCTCGGTCCCGGGGTCGCCAGCGACATCCTCGGAGCACGGGTTCTGGTCCGCGCCTGCATGCGTCCCGCCGGCTACGACACCATGGAGAACATCTGGATGGCGTCGGACTTCGACGGCGCCTTTGCGCAGTTCGTCAAGGTTCCGGCCGTCGAGGTCTTTCCCGTCGAGTGCGATTGGACGGACGCGGAACTGGCCACGATCCCCTGCGCCTATGGCACATCGGAGAACATGCTGCACCGGGCCGCCGTCGGGTCTGGGGAGCACGTCCTGGTCGCAGGCGCCTCGGGCGGCGTCGGCTCCGCCACGGTGCAGCTGGCCAAGCGGCGGGGAGCGCGCGTCACCGCCATCTCGAGCAAGGGCAAACTGGATCAGGTCCGCTCCATCGGGGCGGATCAGGTGATCGATCGCAGCAGCGATGTCGTCGCCGTTCTGGGCCCGGAAAGCGTCGATGTCGTGGTCGACAACGTGGCCGGCCCCGGTTTCCCGCAGATGCTGAAGGCCCTCAAACGGGGTGGCCGCTATACCTCATCGGGCGCCATCGCCGGCCCGATGGTGACGCTGGACATGCGGGACATGTACTTGAAGGACATCACCCTGATCGGCTGCACGGCCTGGGACGAACCGGTCTTCCCCAATCTCATCTCCTACATCGAGAACGGCGAGATCCGCCCCCTGCTCGCCAGGACCTTCCCGCTGAACGAGATCGCCGATGCCCAGAGAGCGTTCATGAAGAAGGAGCATTTCGGCAATTTCGTTCTGGTTCCGCCGCCTGCCGAAGGCTGAGCGCATCGAGGAGCCGGCCAGACGACGCCCCGCCCGCCCCGGCGGGTCGTGACCCAGAGCGGACGTGCCGCGCACATCCCCAGGTGTCCGAAATGGACGGCCAGGCGTCTGTCGTTGCAGACCCGGCCTTCCGGACTCCGCCGTGCCTGTGCGCCAACATTCCCCAATCGGCGGCATTCTTGACCGAGATCATCGCTCTAGGGCCGGCGCCAGTGGCAATCTGAGGCACCTGATGCAGTGGCGGGACCTGCGGTCCGCGCCAGGCCTCAGGGTCCCGATAGGAGGATCACATGGTTCGGACAATTGGTCCGGCGATGGCGGTTTCACTGGCCGTGTCGGCGCTTGTTCTGGCGGCGTGTTCGGGCGGGTCCGGCAATGGCGGCTCGGCCGTGGTGACGTCGACCACGTCCAGCTTCAGCGGGCCGCTCACCGCCATGACCCAACCGGTCACCTTCAATGCCAGCGCCGCCACGATCGGCTCGAACCAGGACAGCCATCTCAGCGGCCGGACGACGGACCGTCAGATCAGAATCGACCCCATCGCAGACACGGTGGAGATCATCCACCATGGAGGCGTGGTCGCGACCTTCACCAACGTTGAATTCACCGCCGGCACTTCAACGTCCGCTCATGTAGCGCAGGCCCCTTCGCCCACCAGTGTAGAAAGCCTCGATATGCTCCTTCCGGGTGCGGCCAGCGGCTTCGACTATGCGAGCTATGGCGTATGGCACTACGAGAACAACTGGTGCCTGGGAGCCGTTTGCAACTTCTTCCACGTGGCTGAGGCGCTGTCGATTGGCATCTTGACCGATGCCGGAGACCTTCCCCCCACCGGTACCGGGACCTACACCGGTCGCATGGCGGGGCGCTTCACCGATGCAGGCACATCGTCGGGGCCGGATGAGTTCTACGGCGATGCGGAGGTCACGGCCGATTTCTCGAACGGCGCCGTCACGGGTGCGTTCACCAATATCAGCATTTCCGAGTTGAGTGGCGGCATCGGCTTCAACGCGAGCATGTCCGGGAACAGCTATTCCGGAAGCGCGTCGGGTGGCGGATTGCAGGGCCCAATGACCGGCAGCTTCTATGGCCCAAATGCCATCGAGACGGGCGGCGTGTTCGAGATCTCGGATGGCACCCAGACCGCGGTCGGCGCCTTCGCCGCGAAATAGCAGGGCAACCCGGAACCTTGACCTGCCGGCGTTCAGGCAGCCCTCACGGGACAGGCAGGCGCGTTCCTTTCAGCCTTTCGCCGTCGGGCGTGCCGGGGTCATTGAAGCGGGATCTCGGTGTCGGTCTTGCTGGCCTGGTAGATATCGGACATCTCCGCGTAAGTGCGCTTCAAGGCTTCGACGCGGGCCAGGAAGCCCGCCTTCGAGTCCCCGTCGCAGGCGCCGATCATCTCCATCAGTCCGGTCCCCGTCCAATAAGCGTTGGACTTGGCATAGCCGCCGGGATCGAGGCGGAATACCTCCTTCAGGATCCTCAGATCGTGCGGGATGGCGAAGCTGTCCCGTGAATCCGCGTGGCTGAACAGGTAATGGAAATTGTCATAGCCGCCCCAGGTAATCGCCGAGAGGCACATCGAGCACGGCTCGTGGGTGGACAGGAACAGGCAGTCCGAAGGCGCCGGGCGGGCTGCCCGCGGCATCTCGTATAGCAGCTTCAACGTATGGATCTCGCCATGCCACAGCGGGTTGGCGGTTTCGTTGTTGGTTCCGGCCACCACCAGGGATAAGTCGGATTTCCGCAGCAAGGCGGCGCCGAACACCTTGTTGCCCTCGGCGACGCCGCGTCGGGTCAGCGGCACGATCTCCGCCTCGATGGTCTGAAGCAGCCTGTCGATGAGTCGGATCTCGTCCATGGGTGCGCCGGCTTTGCGGATCGTACGCCGCAATGATCGATATGCGGCAGCATGCCCGCCAGCAAAATCGGCAGCCGGCGTCCGGACAGCGGAAAACCGCGGCTGCCCGTCGGGGGCAGCCGCGCCCGTACTCCCTATTCCGAAAGCACCTACCCGATGCGAATGCCGGCCCTTGGCATCGCGACCGATTCGCCGGTCAGGTGCTCTTCGCGGCAGTGGCGGCGTCGGCGATCAGGGTCCCGACGGTGCTGAAGATGTTCGTCAAGCTCCCACCCATCAGCGTCAGGGAAACGATGCCGGCGACCGAGACCAGGGCGGCAATCAGGCCGTATTCAACGGCCGTCGCCCCGGACTCGTCACGCAGATAGTCTGCCATTCTCTTCATAGCAGGCACCCTTTTGGGGTTTGGTCCATGTTGGTGCGCAGCATAGCACTGAAAATGCTAAAAATTAGTATAATGGCAGTATTGTTGGTTAATGAATGGGTATTTTATTGTGTATGAGGAAGTGAATTTGACGCAAACAGAAGACGATTTCTAAGGTTAATAGATTTTTTGTTCTCGTTGTTCACTGCATATGCTCTGGAACGCTGTCGAGTAACCTGGAAAACGAAAACGGCCGGACCCAGAGGCCCGGCCGCCATTTGCGTTGGGTGAAGGCAGCGCTCAGCTACCGGTCCCCACATTCATGATCTCGACCCGGCGATTGGCATCCGCCGAGGGGTTTTCCGGGACCAGCAGCATGGTCTCGCCGAGGCCGACGCTCTCCAGGCGCGACCGGCTGATACCGAAATTCGTCGCCAGATAGTTTTGCACCGCCCGTGCCCGCTGCTCCGACAGGCTCAGATTGAACCGGTTCTCGCCGACCGCGTCGGTGTGGCCGGTGATGCGGAAGCGGTACGGCGACAATTGATCGGAATTCAGTGCCGTGCCGAGCTCGTTGAGCACCGCCCGCGCCTCGTCGGTCAGCTCGGCCGAGCCGAACGCGAACTGGACCTTGAACTGCACGCCGGTCGCCGGCGGCGGATCACTGGCCTCGACCCGAAGCCCCCGGGTGATCCGGTCGCGGGTCCTCAGCTGGTCCGGATCGACCGGGTCCTTCAGGGCCTCGATCCAATCCTCGGTGGTCACGGCTTGGGCGACCTGGACATAAGAGTTCGTCCCCTCCGATACGGCCGCTGCATCCATTGGCTGGACGCCCGTGCCGTCGGCCAGCGCCTGTGCCGCGGTCAGCGCGACCAGCAGGCCCGGCAATGCCAAAAATGCGCGTTTCATTTCTTTCCTCATCAGCGTTTGTCTATCGATACCGGTGACTGTGCCCGTATCAATAGAGCGGTTGTGTCCATGCATCAGTGACTCATGTCACATGCGCTTCGAATCCAGGGCCTCTGCCCGACAATCCCGTGGCGCCTTGGCGCCGAACCCGTTCTAGCTGCTCGGGCCCACATTCATGATCTCGACGCGCCGGTTCTCGTCGGCCGCCGGGTCGTCCGTGTTCAGCAACACGTCCTCGCCGAGGCCGACACTGATCAAGCGCTCCGGTTCGATGGCGAAATTGGCGGTGAGATAGCTCTCGACCGCCGCGGCCCGCTGTTCCGATAGCGTCTGGTTGAACGGCTTTTCCCCGACCGCGTCGGTGTGCCCGTGAATCCGGAAGTGGAACGGCGACAGCTGGTCGGAGACCAGCGCCTTGCCGAGTTCGTCAAGCGTCGCTTTCGACGCATCCGTCAGGCTCGCCGAACCGAAGGCGAACTGCACCTGGACCTGCACCCCCGGTACCACCGCCAAACCGCGTTCATCGGGCTTGACCGGCGTGATCAGTGCCCCGATCCACTCGTCCGATGTGAACACCTGGGCGACCTCGATCCGGTCGCCGGATGCCTGCCGGTCGGCATCCTGCGCGAAAGCCGGCGCCGTCAGCGCGACAAGCAAGCCGGACAGTACCAAGAATGCGCGGTTCATCTGACTCCTCACGGGATATGTTGTTGGTCCATGTCTAGATGACTGATCTACGTTGTTGCGCCACCCCGGCAGGCGCAACAGTGACATAGATCACACTATCTACAATTGATGATAGCCGGTTTGCCGCTCAGGACGCAAAGTATCGCAGCGGAGCGGAGACGACTGAACGGATCATGCGACCATGAGGCTTTGCACAGTTTCCTTATGCCTGGCGCTGGCGCTGTTTGGATGCGGCACGGGCGAGCCGTCGGAGGCGGACCGTCAGGCTTGCATCGACGCCGGGTACAGCCCCGGCACCGAGGCATTCGAGACCTGCCTGCAGGAGCGGCTGGCGGCGCAGTTCAATCGCCCGGCCGGCGCCACGGTCGACGACATGCGCACACGCGCCGGTCCACGATTCTGACGGGGGCGCTGCCGCGGCGCCGAAAAAGAGGGCCGGCGCGGGAACGCCGGCCCGACACTCAGCAGAGCGATACCGCTCAATCCGGGTGCTTCTGCACCTTCTCGGATTCCTCCATCAAGGAGTCCGCCAGGGCGGATTCCGCCGCCGCCGTCGCCTCGAGGGACGATGAATCGCCGCTGGCGGCCGCGGTGTCAGCGCGGGAGAACTCCTCAAGCTCGGAGCTCAGCTCGTCGAGCTCCTTGCCACCGGCCATCATCTCCAGAACCTTCTCGCGGCTGACTTCGTCCTTCATGAAGGTGCCAAGGCTGCGGCCGCGGTTCAGCAGGGTGAACTTGTCCGCCACCGGATAGGCGTGGTGGACGTTATGGGTGATGAAGATGACGCCGAGATTGCGCGCCCGGGCCTGGGCGATGTAGCGCAGCACCATGGAGGCCTGCTTGACGCCGAGTGCGGAGGTCGGCTCGTCCAGGATCAGCACCTTGGCGCCGAAATAGACCGCGCGGGCGATCGCCACGCATTGCCGTTCGCCGCCCGACAGGGTGCCGACGGCCTGGCTCGGATCACGCACGTCGATGCCGATCTTGGCCATCTCCTCCTTGGCGATTCGGTTGGCGGCCTCCATGTCCAGGCGCTGCAGGATGCCCTTTCCCCGGGTCGGCTCACGACCCATGAAGAAGTTCCGCGTCACGCTCATCAGCGGCACCATGGCCAGGTCCTGGTAGACCGTGGCGATGCCGTGGTCGAGCGCGTCGCGGGGCGACTCGAACTCGACCTCCTTGCCTTCGACCGTGAAGGTGCCTTCGCTCGGCTTGTGCACCCCGGCCAGGGTCTTGATCAGAGTCGACTTGCCGGCGCCGTTGTCGCCCAGCAGGCACAGCACCTGGCCGGCATTGACCGTCACCGTGATGTCCTTCAGCGCGACGACCGAGCCGAAGAACTTCGACATGTGCTGCACGTCGATGAGGGGAGTGTCAGCCATCAGCGCGACTCCGTCACTTTCTTGCGGATGAAGTTGTTGAACAACACCGCGATGAGAAGCATGGCGCCGAGGAACACCTTGAACCAGTCGGTGTTCACGCCGGTGAAGAAGATGCCCTGCTGCACCGCGCCGAAGATCAGCGCGCCCAGCATGGCGCCGATCGCCGAGCCGTAGCCGCCGGTCAGCAGGCAGCCGCCGATCACCGCCGCGATGATCGCCTCGAACTCCTTCAGCAGGCCGCGATTGGTGTCTGCCGAGCCGGCGTCCAGCACCTGGATGGTGGCCACCAGGGTCGCCGCCGCCGCGGTGCAGATGAACAGGATGACCTTCACGCGCAGCACCGGCACGCCGACATTGCGGGCCGCGACCTTGTCGCCGCCGACCGCGAAGATCCAGTTGCCGAAGCTGGTCCGGAGCAGCACCCAGGTGGCCAGCGCGCCGAGCAGCAGGAACCAGATCACGATGACCGGCAGGCCGGCCACCGAGGGCGCGCCGTCGGCCCTCTGCGCAATGATCCCGGCATTGGCCATCCAGGCGAAGAAGCCGGGGAAGGCGTCGCCCGAGAAGAGGGCGGCCAGCCAGTCGCCCTCCGCCAGGTCGCGCAGGCCGGAAACCTGGGTCCGCCCGGTCAACAGCCGGGTGAAGCCGATGGTCAGTCCGCGCAGCATGAACAGGCCGGCCAGGGTGACGATGAAGGAGGGCAGCCCGGTGCGAAACACGATCAGGCCGTTCAAGTAGCCGACCACCCCCGCCGCCGCGAAGGCGAGCAGGATGCACAGCCAGATCGGCCAGCCCCATTGCGCGGCCGGAATGGCGATGATCACGCCGGCGGCGCCGATCATCGAGCCGACCGAGAGATCGAACTCGCCGCCGATCATCAGCAGCGACACCGCGATCGCCAGGATGCCGAGCTGGGAGGAGACCTCCATCACGCCGACCAGACCACGGGCGCTGAACATGCCGCTGCCGGCGGCGAAGATGGCGAAGAACAGGAAGACCAGGATGGCACCGGCCACGGCGCCCAATTCCGGCCGGTTCATGAGCTTGCGGATCAGCGGTGTCTTTCTGAGCCGCTCGTCCACGCTTTCGGCTTTGCCAATTGCAGTTTCGGCCATTGCGCGTTTCCCCAAAAGTTGAGCCGTCGCCATACGTGGCCTGGAGTGACCGGGCTGGCCAGTTGCACCGTACCCCTGCGGACGCGGATTGCCGCGCCAGCCGGTCAGTCGTCGATGTTCCAGGGGTTCCGACCGAAGGACCGGGCGGCCCCTATCGGAACATCAGTGCCGGAAGGGCCCGTGCCACGGCACGGGCCCGAACCGGTCAAGCAGCCGCGCGATCAGCGGATGCCCTGTGCGCTCAGCTCGATCACCTGAGCGGCGTTGTCCGGGGTCACGAAACCCGGGCCGGTCAGGACGTCGGCGCCGGGCATCAGCCCGTATTTGTGGTTCAGGGTCAGCAGCACGATCGGCAGATAGCCCTGCATGAACTGCTGCTGGTCGATGGCGAACTCCATCTTGCCGGCGTCCAGCGCCTGCAGGACCGTCGGAGACAGGTCGAACGTGCCCAGCTTGATGCTGCCGATCAGACCTTCATCCTCGAGCGCGGCCAGGGTCGGTTCCGCAGCCGATGGGCCAAGGGTCAGAACCGCCTCGGTGTCGGGATTGCGCGTCAGATAGGCGATCACCTGGTTGCGGATCTCCGTCGGGTCCATGCTGACCGCCAGCACCTCGACGTCGCCGCCGAGACCGTCGGCGAAGCCCTGGCAGCGCAAATCGAGCGCCACGTTGCCGACTTCCTGGTTGATGCAGATGGCAGAGCTGACGCCGGCGGCCGCCATGCGCTCGCCGCCGCCGAGGCCGGCCTCGTACTCGGTCTGGCCGACATGGACGCTGACGCCCAGCTCCTTGCGGACGTCGCTGCCCGAGTTCATCGAGATCACCGGAATGCCGCTGGCGATCGCGTCGCGGATCGATCCGCCCAGCGCGTCGGCATCGGGGATCGAGACCACCAGCCCGTCCGGGGCCGAGGCCACCGCGGCGTCGATCAACTGCGCCATGCGGACCATGTTGAAGGTGTCCGGCGCCAGGTATTCGACGGTAATGCCCAACTCATCCTGGGCGGCGTCGACGCCGTTCTTGACCACCGACCAGAACGGGTCGGAAGCCTGGCCGTGGCTGACCACGACGATGCGGATGTCGTCCTGGGCCACGGCCGGTGAGACCGCCGAGGCGGCGACGATGGCCGACGCGGCCAGGAACTTGTTCAGTGACTTCATTCGGTACCTCCCTTGGTCGACCCCTCGCGGGGCCAGTCGCTGAGTGTCAAGATCCGGACCTGGCAAGGGCCGGCCGGACCATTTTCAAGCAGGCGGGGAGTGTGGCTGTCGGGCCGGTCGCACCGGGTTGCACCTCCCATGACACCGTGCTTAAAACGCAGGTTTCACTTTTTCTTATCGATAGAATGCACATTCCAAGTTGCCCTGTAAAGTGCTTTCTGCCCCAGCTTATCTTGCTTCACCGGCCTTGTGCACCGGCTAAACCAACGGACAAAAGCGTCGGCGCGTTCCAGCCGTGTGCATGGAATGGAATGTCTGTTACATTCTTGGCCGGAGGGCCCATGACGGCTGGAGCGAACCCGCGGACCTATGACGAATTGCGCGCCGAGATCTCGGCGCGGCATTCCAGCCTCAGCCGCCGGCTGCAACAGATCGCCGAATACGCGCTGGAGAACCCGAACGACATGGCGCTGGAAACGGTGGCGGTGATCGCCGACCGTGCCGAGGTGCACCCGTCCAGCCTGATCCGGTTCGGCAACGCCTTCGGCTTCGACGGCTTCAGCGACATGCAGCGGGTGTTCCGCTCGCGTCTCGTGGACCGCCTGCCCAGCTACAGCGAGCGCATCAAGACCCTGCGCTCCGATGCCGGCGACGGTGAGGGCGCGGTCAATGCGCTGGACCATTTCGCCGAGGCCGGGATCCGAGCCTTGGAGCATCTGCGCGAGGAGATCCAGCCCGGCAGCCTGGAAGCCGCGATCGACATTCTGGCCGGGGCCGAGATCGTGCACGTGGTGGCCCAGAGGCGGGCGTTTCCGGTTGCCGCCTATCTCGCCTATGCGCTGAGCCATCTCGACTGCCGGGCGCATCTGCTGGACAGCATCGGCGGCATGCTGGGCGAGCAGGTCCACACCATGGCGCCGGGCGACGCGCTGATCGCCGTGAGCTACAAACCCTATGCGCCGGAGACCCTGAAATCCGTCCAGGCGGCCAAGGACGCCGACATTCCGATCATCGGCATCACCGACAACCCGCTCAGCCCGGTGACCCCGCTGGCGACCGTCAGCTTCGAGGTGGAGGAGGCGCAGGTTCGGGGCTTCCGCTCGCTGACTGCCAGCATGTGCTTGGCGATGTCGCTGGTGGTCGGCCTTGGTCAGAAGGTGGCGGCGGAGGGCACGACGGGCGATGGCGCTGGCTGACGGGCCGCTCCGTTCCGTCGCGCCGGCCGATTAAATCCCCATTCTGATCTTGCCTGCTCGATAGAATTTTTGTTTCATACTGATCCGCCGCCGACGGGAGGCGGGGCCGGCTTTCACGGGCCCGCTGCTCAGGAGGGTCGGATCCGATGGCGCCGGGAACGACCGGCGGCCGGACCGGCTTCAGCACTGCTGGCTGGCCTTCGATGTGGGATTGTGGGTGATGGCTGAACAGCTCCAGGACCGATCGCTCGACGTCATCTGCATCGGCCGCTCCTCGGTCGACCTCTACGGCCAGCAGGTCGGCGGCCGGCTCGAGGACATGGCGAGCTTCGCCAAATATGTCGGTGGCTGCCCCACCAACATCTCGGTCGGGACCGCCCGGCTGGGCCTGAAATCGGCCCTGGTGACCCGGGTCGGCGACGAGCATATGGGCCGCTTCATCCGCGAGCAGGTGGCCCGCGAGGGAGTCGAGACCAGCCACGTGATCACCGATCCGGAGCGGCTGACGGCGCTGGTCATCCTCGGCATCCGCGATCAGCACGTCTTTCCGCTGATCTTCTATCGCGAGAACTGCGCCGACATGGCGATCAGCGCCGACGACATCGACGCGCCGTTCATCGCCTCGGCCAAGGCGGTCGTCGTGACCGGCACCCACCTCTCGACCCCAGAGGTGGACGCCGCCAGCCGCAAGGCGGTCCGCCTGGCGCGCGAGCACGGCACCCGGGTCGTCCTGGACATCGACTACCGCCCGGTGCTCTGGGGGCTGACCGGGCACGGGCTCGGCGAGGAGCGGTTCGTTGCCGACGATGCCGTCAGCCGGCATCTGCAGACCATCGTCGCCGATTGCGACGTGATCGTCGGCACCGAGGAGGAGATCCATATCGCCGGCGGCACGACCGACACCCTGGCGGCGATCCGCAGGCTGCGCGAGCTGTCGGCGGCCACCATCGTCTGCAAGCGCGGGCCGATGGGCTGCGTCGCCTTCCCCGGCGCCATCCCCGACGACATCGAGGACGGGGTGAAGGGCCCCGGCTTCCCGGTCGACGTCTACAACGTGCTGGGCGCCGGCGACGCCTTCATGAGCGGCTTCCTGCGCGGCTATCTGCGCGACGAGCCACTGGAGGAGGCCTGCCGCTTCGCCAATGCTTGCGGCGCCTTCGCGGTCTCGCGCCATGGCTGTGCTCCGGCGGTGCCGAGCTGGACCGAGCTGAAACACTTCCTCGACCACGGCAGCACCCACTTTCGGCTGCGCGAGGACTCCGGTCTGAACCACATCCACTGGGCCACCAACCGCAGTCGCGACTGGCCGGAAGTCCTCGCCATGGCGTTCGACCATCGCAGCCAGTTCGAGGAGATTGCCGACCGCAACGGCGTGGATCGGTCGCGCATCGGCGACTTCAAGGCGCTGGCCTGGAAGGCGGCGCGCAAGGCCGGTGGCGTGCTGCCCTCCTTCGGCATCCTGCTCGACGGGCGGCTGGGCCGCGACGCGCTGTTCGAGGCGACCGGATCCGGCTGCTGGATCGGGCGCCCGATCGAACGGCCCGGCTCGATCCCGCTCCGCTTCGAGGGCGGGGCGGATGTCGGCGTGACGCTCAGGGAATGGCCGGTCGAGCATGTCGTGAAGTGCCTGGTGTTCTACCATCCCGATCACGATGCGGCCCTCAGGGCCGAGCAGGAACGCCAGGTGACCACCCTGTTCGAGGCCTGCCGCGAGACCAGCCACGAGCTGCTGCTCGAAGTCATCCCGCCCAAGGAGCTGCCGTCCGACGACAGGACCGTGGCGCGGGCGCTGCAGCGGTTCTATGAACTCGGCGTCTATCCCGATTGGTGGAAGCTGCCGTCGGCAACCTATGAAGGCTGGTCGGCCGTGCAGCGGGTGATCGAGCAGAACGATCCCCATTGCCGCGGCATCCTGTTGCTCGGTCTCGACGCGCCGGCCGAAGAGCTGGAGGCCAGCTTCGCCGTCGCCGCCAAGCAGCCGCTGTGCAAGGGCTTTGCCGTCGGCCGCACCATCTTCGGAACCACGGCGGAGGACTGGTTCGCCGGGCGGCTGGACGATGCCGCCGCCGTCGACCGCATGGCCGCCAACTACCGCCACCTCATCGACCTCTGGCGCAAGCTGCGCGACGGTTGATTCCGGCGTTCGCCGGGCTGGTCCTGCGCCCCCCGATCGATGGCGGCCTGATGGCCAAGATCGGCCTGGTGCTGCGGGAATAAAATAGCAGAACTGTTTGCTTGATTCGCATTATCGGACTGCGCCACCATCGCCGGCCATTGGGGGCGACCTGGGGACGAGGCGATGTCGGACGAGGTGCGGTGCGTTCAGGAGGCGAATGCGATCCTGGGCGAAGGACCGGTCTGGTGCCCACGCGAGGCAATGCTCTATTGGCTCGACATCAAGCGCCCGGCGATCTTCCGCTTCGATCCGGCCGAGGGTCAGACCGGCCGCTGGCCGCTGCCGAGCGACATCGGCTGCATGGCGTTGCGCGAGCAGGGCGGCATGCTGGTCGCGCTCAGGACCGGTTTCGCGTCCCTGGACCTGGAGACCGGGGCCGTCGCCCCGTTGCGCGATCCTGAGGCCGACCGGCCGGACAACCGGTTCAACGACGGCGCGGCCGACCGTCAGGGCCGGTTCTGGGCCGGTACGCTGAACGACGCGGAATCTGAACCCTTGGGCACGCTCTACCGGCTGGACCCGGACGGCACGGTGAGCGCGATGCAGGATGGAACGACGGTCTCCAACGGCATCGGCTGGAGCCCGGACGACCGCACCCTCTACTTCACCGATTCACCGGTGCGACGGATCTGGGCGTACGACTTCGATTCCGGGACCGGGGGCATCTCCAATCGCCGGGTCTTCGCGGAGGTGCCCGACGGCACCGGCTACCCGGACGGCCTGACCGTCGATTCGGAGGGCTTCGTCTGGTCGGCGGTCTGGGACGGCTGGCGCCTCGTCCGCTACGACCCGACCGGCCGCATCGACCGCGAGGTGGTGATGCCGGTGCAGCGGCCCACCAGCTGCATGCTCGGCGGGCCCGATCTGAAGACGCTCTACGTCACCTCGGCCTCGATCCACCTCGATGCGGTTGCGCTGGCCAGGGGGCCGCTGGCGGGCGGGCTGTTCGCGTTGGAGGTGGATGTCGCGGGCCTTCCGGAACCCCGCTACGCCGGCTGACGATATCGGTCTGCCGGCATGCAACCCGTTGCTCATTTAAACGTTTTGACGGTAACATCCGTCGGTTTCGCGGCACCCGGCGCCAGATAATTAGAAAACACCGAACGAAACCGACATAGCCGATCGAGGCCGCCCCTACTGCAGGGCGGCCGCATAGGGAGGATCGCATGCAGCTCAGCAGGGAAGAACTGCTCAAGGCTTACCGTGCCATGCGCACGATCCGCGAGTTCGAGGATCGCGTGCACAACGAATTCGCCACCGGCGAGATACCCGGTTTCGTGCATCTCTATGCCGGCGAAGAGGCGTCCGCCGTCGGATTCTGCTCACAGCTCGACGACCGCGACCGCATCGCCAGCACCCATCGCGGCCACGGCCATTGCATCGCCAAGGGCTGCGACGTGGACGGCATGATGAAGGAGATCTACGGCCGCAAGGACGGGCTGTGCGGCGGCAAGGGCGGCTCCATGCACATTGCCGATCTGTCCAAGGGCATGATGGGCGCCAACGGCATCGTCGGCGGCGGACCGCCGCTGATCTGCGGCGCGGCCCTGTCGGCCAAGACGCTGGGCACCGGCGGGGTGGCGATCGCCTTCGTCGGCGATGGCGGCTCCAACCAGGGCACCACCTTCGAGGCGATGAATCTGGCGACCGTGTGGGACCTGCCGGCGATCTTCGTGTTCGAGAACAACGGCTACGCGGAATCCACCGCCAGCAGCTGGTCGGTCTCCTCCGGCGACATTGTCAAGCGGGCCGAGGCCTTCGGCATGCCGGGCCACCAGGTGGACGGGCATGATTTCTTCGCGGTCTATGACGTGGCCCGGGAGGTCATCGAGCGGGCCCGCAACGGCGGCGGGCCGAGCCTGGTCGAGGTCAAGCTCAACCGCTACTACGGCCATTTCGAGGGCGACGCCCAGACCTATCGCGGCGATGGCGAGGTCGAGCGGCTCCGCGCCACCATCGACTGCCTGGATATCTTCCGCCAGCGTGTCACCGAAGCGGGACTGCTCGAGGCGGAACAGCTGGACGAGATCGACGCCGCCGCCAAGGCCGAGATCGACCAGTCGGTGGTCGACGCCAAGGCGGCGCCGATGCCGTCCCAGGCGGACCTGCTCACCGACGTCTACGTGTCCTACTGACCGTCGCGACCGATTTCACGAGGCTTTATTCATGTCGAAAAAATCCTATCGCCAGGCCATCAATGAAGCGCTGATGCAGGAAATGGAGCGCGACGAGACCGTCGTGCTGATGGGCGAGGACGTCGCCGGCGGCATGGGCGCCGAAGGCGAGGACGACGCCTGGGGCGGCCCGCTGGGCGTCACCAAGGGGCTGGAGGCCAAGTTCGGCCGCAGCCGGGTGCTCGACACGCCGATCACCGAGTCCGGCTTCGTCGGCGCCGCCGCCGGGGCCGCGGCCACCGGACTGCGCCCCGTCGCCGAGTTGATGTTCGTCGACTTCATGGGGGTCTGCTTCGACCAGATCTACAACCAGGCCGCCAAGTTCCGTTACATGTTCGGCGGCAAGGCGGTCACGCCCATGGTGATCCGCACCATGATCGGCGCCGGCTTCCGCGCCGCCGCCCAGCACAGCCAATGCCTCTATCCGATCTTCACCCACATCCCGGGCCTGAAATGCGTCATGCCGTCCGGGCCGTACGAGGCCAAGGGCCTGCTGATCCAGGCGATCCGCGACGACGACCCGGTGATCTTCTTCGAGCACAAGATGCTCTACGACATGGAAGAGGAGGTGCCGGACGAGCCCTATACGATCCCGTTCGGCGAGGCCAACATCGTCCGCGACGGCGACGACGTGACCATCGTCGCCCTGTCGCGCATGGTCCACATCGCGATGGAGGCGGCCGAGGTCCTGTCGGCCAAGGGCATCGAGTGCGAGGTGATCGATCCGCGCACAACATCGCCGCTGGATATGGACTCCATCCTGGAGAGCGTGGAGAACACCGGACGGCTGGTCGTGGTCGACGAATCCAGTCCGCGCTGCAACATGGCGACCGACATCGCCGCCCAGGTCGCCCAGGACGCCTTCGAGCACCTCAAGGCGCCGGTCAAGATGGTGAGCCCGCCGCACATCCCGGTGCCGTTCGCCTCGTCGCTGGAGGATCTCTACATCCCGAACGCCTCCTCGGTCACCGAGGCGGTGTCGGCGATCCTGCCGGACCAGGTTCCCGCATGAGCGACATCCACGCCATCACCATGCCGAAATGGGGCCTTGCCATGACCGAGGGCAAGGTCGCCAGCTGGGCCGTGGGCGAAGGCGATGCGGTCGCCCCCGGGACCGAGATCCTGGACATCGAGACCAGCAAGATCACCAACGCGGTCGAGACCGAGGAGACCGGCATCCTGCGCCGGATCTGTGCCCAGGAAGGCGAGACCCTGCCGGTCGGCGCCCTGCTGGGGGTGATCGCGCCGGCCGAGGTCGGCGACGACGCCATTGCGGCCTTCGTCGACGGGTTCCAGGCGGAAGTCGCGGCCGAGGCGGCCATCGAAGAGGTGGCGGCGGCCGAACCGGAGACGGTCGAGGTCGGCGGCGAGGCGATCCGCTACCTCAAGATCGGCCATGAGGGCCCGGCGGTCCTGATGATCCACGGCTTCGGCGGCGATCTGAACAACTGGATGTTCAACCAGCCCATGCTGGCCGAGGGCCATCAGGTCTACGCCCTCGACCTTCCCGGCCATGGCGGCTCCAGCAAGTCGGTTGCGGCCGGCGGGGTGGATGGCCTGGTGTCGGTGGTCGACGCCTTCATGGGCGCCATCGGGCTGGACGCGGCGCATGTGGTCGGCCATTCCCTCGGCGGCGCCGTCGCGATGGGGCTGGCGCTGGCCAATCCGGCGCGGGTGCAATCCCTGACCCTGGTCTGCAGCGCCGGCCTCGGCGAGGAGATCGCCCAGGACTACATCACCGGGTTCATCACCGCCGGCCGGCGCAAGGACATCAAGCCGGTCATCCAGTTGCTGTTCGCCGACCCGTCGCTGGTCAGCCGCGACATGCTGGAGGACATCCTGCGCTACAAGCGGCTGGACGGCGTCGACTCGGCGCTGCGGGCGATTGCGGGGTCGGTGTTCGCCGAGGGCCGACAGGCCTGGACGGCACGTGATAGGCTGGGCACGATCACGGTCCCGATCCAGGCGATCTGGGGCCGCGAGGACCGCATCGTGCCGGTGGCGCATTGTGACGGCCTGCCGGGCGCGATCGGCGTGCACGTGTTCGACAACAAGGGACACATGGTCCACATGGAAGCGGCCCCGGAGGTGAACCGGCTGATCGAGCAGTTCGCCGCAGGCTGAGGAGAGACAGAAAAGAGACCCCGAAGACGGGCGCAGGCCAGCGCCCGAAGCAATGAAACCCCGGCCCAGAAAGGCCGGATAATGGGAGGAGGACAGATGTCGGTATTCAAGACCCTAATGCTCGCCACGGCGGCGACCGCGCTCGGCGTGGCGTCGGCGTCGGCCCAGAGCGTCGTCAACTGGCGCGACGATGGCGGCGCCGATCTCACACTCGACGACGGCACCGTGATCGCCACCGCGCCCGGTGAACTCGGCGCGCTGTTCGGCCCCGGCGAGAAGCCGTTCGAAGGGGCGGAAATCACCGTGACGGTGAACAACAGCGGCCCCAAGGGCGGCATCTCCGGCCCGCTCTACACCTTCCGGCCGATCTGGGAGGAGCTCTCGGGCGGCACGCTCAACATCGTCGAGCTGCCGTTTGGCGAGCACTACACCAAGATGATGCTGGACCTGCGCAACGGCACCGGCCAGTACGACGCCTTCATGGTCGGCGCCTTCTGGTACGGCGACATCGCCGAGGGCAATTACGGCTTCCCCATCAACGACCTGATGGACAGCGGTGATTTCCCGGAATGGACCCTGGATGACATGCCGCCGGCCCTGCAGACCCTGCACACCTGGGGCGACGACATCTACGGCACGCTGAACGATGCCGACGGCCAGGTGCTGTATTTCCGCAAGGACGTGCTGACCGACCCGAACTGGAACAGCCAGTTCGCTGCCGAGTACGGCTACGACATCCCGGTGCCGCCGCAGACCTGGCAGCAGGTGCTGGACATCTCCAATTTCTTCAACGGCAAGAACTGGGACGACAACGACGCCGATCCGGATTCCGGAACGGTGCTGCACCTGAAGGTCGGCGAGCAGGGGCACTACCACTTCCAGTCCCTGTCGGCCTCCTTCGTCATCAATCCCGGTGACGGCGTGACCCAGCATGACAACGTCTACTGGTTCGACCCGACCGACATGACCCCGCTGATCAACAGCCCGGGCCATGTGGCGGCGCTGGAGTTCCTGCAGGAGCTGCACAAGACCGGCCCGGCGGCGCAGGTCGGCTGGAGCCTGGGCGAGGCCTGGGACTACTTCCTGCGCGGCAAGTCGATCTTCGTCTTCAGCTGGGGCGATGTCGGCTCGCTGGTCCAGGACGAGGACCGCTCCCGGATCAAGGGTCGGTTGGGCTCCTCGATCCTGCCGATCGCCGAGCAGTACTGGGACTTCGAGACCGAGGCCTGGGTCGACGCGCCGGACGGCCGGCAGGTCGGCAACACCACCGGCGGTTCCTGGCACGGCGTCGTTTCGGCCTATTCGGAGAACCCGGAGGCCACCTACTCGCTGCTGGCGCTGATGGCGATCAAGCCGGTGTCGATGTGGAACGCCAGCTATGGCTGGACCGGCGTCGATCCCGGATACTCGTACCAGTTCCTGGAGCCGCTTGGGCAGGCCAAGGTCGAGGACTATGTCGCCGCCGGTTGGGATGCCAACGACGTGGGCGACTACACCCAGGCGTATTACGACACGTTCTACGCCCCCACCATGCTGACCTATCTCAGGATCCCCGGCACCTTCGAGTACTGGGACATCCTGGATAAGAACCTGTCGGCGACCATGGCCGGCGACATGACGGCGCAGGAAGCGCTGGATTCGACGGCCGCGACCTGGGAGGAGATCACCAACCGCCTGGGCCGCGACGAGCAGATGCGTCTCTATCACGACGCCATCGGCTACGAAGGGTAGCGGACTCGTCGATCCGCATGGCCGGGGCCTCGCGCCCCGGCCGTCCCTTTTCTTTCCCTATTCCTACCGCGACGTTACAGGCAGTTCGCAACGCCGATGTGGAGCCGTCCCGCCCGTTTCATCTTCCTGTTGCCGGCCGTGATCTGGGTGCTGGCCTTCACGGTGTTCCCGCTCGCCTATTCACTGGGCCTCAGCTTCTCCAAGATCGAGGACCGGATGGAGGTGACGCGTGAGCGGGTGCCGATGCTGGACGAGGAGGGCAACCCGGTCCTCAACCGGCGCGGCGAGCCGCGCCTGCGCACGGTGATCGAGCGCGAGAATATCCGCGAGTGGAGCTTCGAGGGCTTCAGCAACTTCGGCCGGATATTCCGAGATGAACAGGCCGCGTCAGCGGTGCGGGTGACGACCATCTTCGTGCTCTCGGCGGTGACGATCCAGCTGGTGCTCGGGATGGCGCTGGCGGTCCTGTTCAACCGGGCGCTGCCGGCCCGCGGGCTGCTCAGATCGGTGATGATCCTGCCGATCTTCGCCACGCCGATCGCGGTCGGCTACCTGTTTTTCACCATCTTCTACGAAGTGGGCGGGCCGCTCAGCTTCACTGGCATCCCGTGGCTGTCCAACCCGCAATGGGCCCTGGTCTCGGTCATCCTGGTCGATGTCTGGCAATGGACACCCTTCGCTTTTCTCGTCTTTCTTGCCGCATTGCAGGGTATGGACGAGGAACTGCTGGACGCGGCCCGGTTGGAGACGGAATCCGGCTGGCAGATCTTCACCCACATCACGCTGCCGCTGCTGCAGCCGGTGATCATCATCGTCCTGCTGTTGCGGCTGGCCGAGGCGCTGAAGCTGTTCGATATTCCCTTCGCGCTGACCGGCGGCGGTCCGGGGATCGCCACCCAATCCTATTCGTTCCTCGCCTTCAGGACGGGGCTCAGATACTTCGATGTCGGCTACGCGTCGGCGATGGCGTACTGCATGCTGGTGGTGGTGATGATCATCGTCACGATGTTCTTCAACCGCCTGCGGCAGATCTACTGACGGACGGCGACCATGGCGGCTGTTACGCGCAACAACAGCTTCAGGGACGCGATCTATTCGCTGCTGGCGATCTTCGCCGCGCTGATCGTGTTCTTCCCGATCTACTGGGCGGCGTCGACCAGCCTGCGCAACCCGGTGGATACCTTCACGGTGAGCGGCATCGGCTTTCCTTGGCTGGACTTCGATCCGACGCTGGACAACTGGATCGACCAGCTCTCGACGCCTGAGTCGGTCAACGCGCTGGTCAACTCGACGATCATCGCGGTCTGCGCGACCATCCTGGCGCTGCTGCTCGGGCTGCCGGCCGCCTACGCGCTGGCCCGGTTCCATTTCAAGCGCATCCCGAACAAGGATCTGACGGTCTGGTTCCTGTCGCAGCGGGTGCTCCCGCCGGTCGCCACCGTCATCCCCTTCTACCTGGTGATGCAGACGCTCGGCCTCTACGACACCCACCTGGCGCTGATCCTGATCAACGCCACCTTCATCCTGCCCTTCGTCGTGGTGATCGTCCGCCAGACCTTCCTCGACCTGCCGATCGAACTGGAGGAGGCGGCCTTCGTCGACGGCGCCAGCTTCGGGCAGGCCTTCCTCAAGATCGCCCTGCCGCTGTCGCTGCCGGCGGTCGCCGCCACCGGCCTCATCATCTTCGCCTTCGCCTGGAACGAGTTCCTGTTCGCCATCACGCTTGCCGACCGCGACGCCCGGACCATCCCGGTGCACATGGCCGGCGCGGTCGACACCCGCGGGGTGCAGTTCTGGTTCATGGCGGTGCGCTCGCTCATCGCCATGATCCCGCCCGTGGTCATCGCGCTCCTGGCGCAGCGCTACATCGTGCGCGGTCTCACCCTGGGGGCGGTGAAGGGCTAGGCGCCATGGATCTCGGCGCATTGGAGCGCAGCTTTGTCGAGCGCGGCTACAGCTTCGGGATCTTCGTCGACCCGCCTGGCCAGGAATGGCTCGGATTCGTGCACGATGTGGATGAGATCGTGGTGCCGCTGGAAGGATCGGTGACGATCACCGTGGCCGGCAAGGTGCACCGGCCGGCCATTGGCGACGAGGTGTTCATCCCGGCCCACGCCGTGCACGATGTCGTCACCGGGCCGGAGGGCGGCAGCCGCTGGGCCTACGGCTACCGGTCGAGGCGCGCGCCCTGACGGCGACAGGGATGTCGGGCCCGACGCCCGCAGTCAGTTCCAGACCCGCGGTTCGCTCGGCATCGGCAGACCGAGATGGGATTCCAGCACCCGGCGTTGGTCCGGCGACATCCGCGCATGGCTCACATGAAGGGTGAACCCGCCGTAGAGCGTCCGGTCGGTGATTGCCATCCAGTCGCTGATCCGATCCGCCGGCACGGTGACCCGATCGCCCTCAGACCAGCTTGGCAGGTTGACCGGCACGCTGTTCAGGTATCCGGCGAACACTCGGCCGTCGAACTCCGGGTTGGCGATCCAGACATGTTCGGTCCTGCCGTTCTCCGTCAGTGCGAGTTTGACGCTGAGCGGGGCGCCCGCCGACTGCAACTGCGGCAGTCTTGCGATGAAGCGATCGACCGTCGACCGGGCCCGCTCCATCGCGGCATTCATGATGGGGTCGGTTTCATGCACGGAGATGACCGCCGGCCGCTCGCCCCGTTCGGACGCGCTGTTGCCGGACTCGTCCGTCATCACCAGATGGATGCTGGCCGCCGCGAAGACCGCGAGCAAGATCAGGATGCGCGCCTGCGACATGCGGATACCTTCGGTACTGCTCGGCGCCACGGTAGGGGCGTCACGGTAAATGGGGCGTAAAGGCCGGTGCCGATACGACCCCGCACGCCGCAAGTTGGCTGAGGGGTTGTGGCCGGCACATCTTTGTGCGCGCCGCAGTTTTCGATGCCGCCCCGGCGGTGTACGCTTCGAGCACAACGAAGATCTCGGGAGTCGTCATCATGTCCGGTGCTCCGCCGCTGACAATTCGCTTGAACGCGGCCGACAATGTGGTCGTCGCCCGAGCCGATATGCTTCCTGGCACCGAAATCCCGGAAGAGTCGATCGCCGCCCGTGCCCACATTCCGGCCGGCCACAAGCTGGCGACCACGGCGATCGCCGCCGGGGAGCCGATCCGGAAATACGACCAGATCATCGGCTTCGCGGCCGAGCCGATCGCCGCCGGCGATCATGTGCACGTTCACAATGTCGAGCTGCACGACTTCGAACGCGACCATGCCTTCGGCGCGGCGGCGCGGCCGACGGCGTTCGTGCCGGACGCCGAGCGGGCGAGCTTCCAGGGCTTCCGTCGGGCCAACGGCAAGGTCGGCACCCGCAACTACATCGGCGTGCTGACCAGCGTGAACTGCTCGGCCACCGTTGCCCGCTATATCGCCAAGGCCTGCGAGGGCGAGTTGCTGTCCGCCTACCCCAATGTCGACGGCGTGGTCGCCCTCACCCATTCCACCGGCTGCGGCATGGCCGATACCGGCGAGGGTTACGAGAACCTGCAGCGGGTTCTGTGGGGCTATGCGCGGCACCCGAACTTCGCCGGGGTGCTGATGGTCGGGCTGGGATGCGAGGTCAACCAGATCGACTTCCTGTTGGAGGCCTACGGGATCGAGCGCGGCCCCCTGTTCCAGACCATGAACATCCAGAACGCCGGCGGCACGCGGCTAACTGTGCAGCGCGGGGTGGCGATGATCCGGGACATGCTGCCGGTGGCGAACCGGGCCGAGCGGGAGCCGGTGCCGGCCAGCGAACTGACCGTTGCCCTGCAATGCGGCGGCTCGGACGCCTATTCCGGGATCACCGCGAACCCGGCGCTGGGCGTCGCGGCCGACACGCTGGTCCGCCATGGCGGCACCGCGATCCTGGCCGAGACGCCGGAGATCTACGGCGCGGAGCATCTGCTGACCCGGCGGGCGGTCAGCCCGAAGGTCGGCGAGGCGCTGGTGGAGCGCATCCGCTGGTGGGAGGACTACACCGCCCGCAACGGCGGCGAGATGAACAACAACCCGTCACCGGGCAACAAGCGCGGCGGGCTGACCACGATCCTGGAAAAATCGCTGGGCGCGGCGGCCAAGGGCGGCACCACCAATCTGGTGGGCGTCTACAGATATGCCGAGCCGGTCACCAGCAACGGCTTCACCTTCATGGACAGCCCCGGCTACGACCCCTGTTCGGTCACCGGCCAGGTCGCCAGCGGCGCCAATCTGGTGTGCTTCACCACCGGCCGTGGCTCGGTCTCCGGTTTCAAGCCGGCGCCCTGCATGAAGCTCGCAACCAATTCCGCGATGTATGAACGCATGTCCGAGGACATGGACGTCAACTGCGGCGCCATCATCGACGGTGGCGTGGGCCTGGACGACATGGGTGCGAAGATCTTCGATCTGATGCTCGCCATCGCCTCCGGCGCCCCGACCAAGAGCGAGGCCCAGGGTTTCGGCGATTCCGAGTTCATCCCCTGGCAGATCGGCGCGGTGATGTGAGCCGAGGCTGACACACCGAGCCTACGTCGTCATCGCGAGCGAAGCGCGGCGATCCACTCTCGCCGTCGTCAGTGGATTGCCGCGTCGCTGCACACCTCGCAATGACGGTTGACCGGGACCAGTGCAGCCTACGAGCCGGTCGCCGGTGCCATCGTCTGGGTCGTTGGCGTCTGGAAGCGTCGGTTCCAGGGCATCAGGCCGAGCAGCGAGGCCATCGCGCAGGTCCCGGTGACGCCGGCGAACACCAGCCCGGCGCCCACGAAGGCGCTGAGCGCGATGAACCAGGGCGAGACCAGCAACGCCAGCACCACCCCGAGCACGACCAGGGAGCCGGCCGTGATCTGCACTTGGCGCATGATGCTGATCGGCGCCTTGAGGTTGAGGTCGACCGGAAGGCCGGCCGCTCTCCAGGCCTGGAGCCCGCCATCGAGGTGATAGACCTCGGTGAAACCCTTGCCGAGGATTTGGGGCGCGGCATTGCAGGTCCGGGTGCCCGACGCGCAATGGAACACCGCGACCTTGTCATGGTCCCGCGGGAAGTCGGCGGAGTCGAAGCTGGACAGCGGCACCAGGCGGGAGCCAGGAATGTGCTCGCGCACATATTCGTCGGATTCGCGGATGTCGATCAGAACCGCCTTGTCCTCATCCAGCCATCGCTTCAAGGTTTGCGGGTCGACTTCGCGCATCGGGGTGGTGGTCATGACAGGCTTGGCTCCTCGGTTCTCAGCGCCGGCTGGTCGCTGCAATAGGTTGCGTACAGAAAGGCCATCAGGGCTTTCACATCGGCCCTGGCCAGGGCGTAGTAGATGGTCTGGGCATCGCGCCGGGTCTCGACCATGCCGTCCCGGCGCAGGATCGCCAGGTGCTGTGACATGGCCGACTCGCGGACGCCGAGCAGGCTGGCCAGATCACCGACCGACCGCTCGCCGCCTGCCAACTGGCAGAGGATCAACAGCCGGGTGTGATTGGACAGACCCTTCATCAGGGTGCAGACCTGGGCCGCGACGCCATTCATCTCCTGCATATTCATACTTGCGAATATACGAAGATACTAATATGTAATCAAGGGTGCTGAACGAAATTTCCGAGGGACGGAGCAGACCATGATACCGGAGGTAAGGACCTTCTTTGACGAGCCGACCAACACCGCCTCGCATGTGGTGTCGGACCCGGCGACCGGGCACTGCGCCATCATCGATTCCGTCATGGGATTCGACGCGCCGTCGGGCCGCACGGATTCCTCGCCGGCCGACGCGATCATTGCCTATGTGAAGGAGAAGGGCCTCACCGTCGACTGGATCCTCGAGACCCATGTCCATGCGGATCATCTGAGCGGCGCGCCGTATCTGAAGGAGCAGCTGGGCGGGCAGATCGGCATCGGCAGCCACATCAACGACGTCCAGTCGGTCTTCAAGACCGTCTTCAACGCCGAGCCGTCCTTCAGCACCGACGGGCGCCAGTTCGATCACCTGTTTGCGGATGAGGAGCGGTTCCAACTGGGCGAGATCGAGGCCTGGGTGATGGAAACTCCGGGCCACACCCCGGCCTGCGTCACCTATGTCATCGGCAACGCGGCCTTCATCGGCGACACCATGTTCATGCCCGATTTCGGCACCGCCCGGGCCGATTTCCCCGGCGGCGACGCCGCCGCGCTCTACCGGTCGATCCGCCGCATCCTGGCGCTGCCGCCGGAGACGCGGCTGTTCCTGTGCCACGACTACAAGGCGCCCGGGCGCGACGAGTTCGCCTGGGAGACGACGGTTGCCGAGCAGCGCGACCGCAACGTCCATGTCGGCGGCGATGTCGATGAGGACGCCTTCGTGAAGATGCGCACCGAGCGCGACCGCTGTCTTGGCATGCCAAAGCTGCTGCTGCCCTCGGTCCAGGTGAACATGCGGGCCGGCGAACTGCCGCCGCCGGAAGAGGACGGGGTGTCCTATCTGAAGCTGCCGGTGAACAAGGTCTGAGGTCGGGCCTCCACCAGCGATAGCGAATGCCGTCATCGCGAGCGAAGCGCGGCGATCCACTTCCTCCGCCGAGCGTGGATTGCCGCGTCGCCTTCGGCTCCTCGCAATGACGATGCGAGGAATGGCCCCGTCTCGCTGAGACCTGTCACGGCTGCTAACCAAATCCAAACCGTTAAGGGAACCTAAACGGTTCGCATCCGACGATCCGGGGTGCCGTTGGACGACAACCGAGAGTTTCGCCGGATCGCATCCATGACCAAGACCGAAGCCAAGCGCATCATCGGAGAGTTGAGGCAGGGCCGGCTGTTTGCCGGGCCCCATTCCGGCAAGGACTGGCAGGTCATTCCCCTGCCGGGCGGCAGCTTCGTCCAGATCGGCCGCGACCCCGACCGGGAAGAGCAGAACGTGATCTCCGAGGGCGAGGCGATCGCTTTCTTCGTCGCGCTGCCGTTCAACGACGCCCGGGCGATGCTGCGCTGAGGTGCCGGCGGGCGCATCGCGGCGTCTCATTCCACCCACCAACTTGTCATTCCCGCGAAGGCGGGAATCCAGTCTGCGCGATCAGGACCGCGTCACCGGTGTGATGCCTGGATTCCCGCCTTCGCGGGAATGACAATCGTGTTGTTGGACTTGCCGGCCAGCGCAGCCCGCTCCTCAATAGATGCTCTGCAGCGTGTCCAGCAGATCCTGGGTCGCCTGGCCGGTCTGGGGCAGGCGGCGGTCGCGCTGGAAGTTGCGGATCGAGTCCCGGGTCGCGGGGCCGATCTGGCCGTCGACGGCGCCCGGGTCGTAGCCCAGGCTCTGCAGCAGCGACTGGACCTGGAACACGAGGTTCGAGGGCGCGGAGATTCCACGACAGTCCTTGGTATCGGTGCCGGCCATGCAACTCCCGGTGCCGAGCCCCGGCTCGTCGCATTCGCCATCATTGGCGAACGGACAGCTGTCCGGGCCGCCGGCGATCGCCTGGCGCCGGCAATCGGCGGTGTCGGTGCCGATGGCGCAGACCCCGGTGCCGGATCCGGTCTCGTCGCACTCGCCGTCGAAGGCGAATTTGCAGCTGTTGGGACTGGCGACGTCCTGAGGGCCGCAATCCATGGCATCGGTGCCCGCTTCGCACAGATCGGTGCCGCCGGGCTCGTCGCAGATCCCGTTGAAGGCATGCTCGCAGCCATTGGCGATGGCGATGCAGTCGGCGGTGTCGCTGCCCGCGCCGCACAGCCCGGTGCCGATGATCGGCTCGTCGCACTCGCCATCGAAGGCGAATTGGCAGGCATCGGCGAGCGGCTGGCAATCGGCGGCGTCGGTGCCGCGGGCGCACAGGCCGCTGCCGATCTCCGGCTCGTCGCATTCGCCGTCGAACGACCATTGGCAGTCATTGGTCTGCGCCGCCGCCGGCACGACCACCAGCACGGTCAGCACCGCGACCAGCGCGGCGAGGATGGCAACATTCACGCCCTGCGGCATTGGGCGTTCCTTCTCACGGTCGATGCGACGTCGGCATGGCGACCAACCGTCATGGTATCCGCAGTCGTTATGCCAGGCTTTTGCTGGCAATTTCGTAAACATTGGGCGAAAGGCCTTCAACGGCGAGGATGCGCTCCAGCGCCGCCTTCATCAGGTCCTGCCGGCCGGCATCCTGGCGCCGCCAGCGGCCGAGCGGCACCAGCAGCCGGGCGGCGAGCTGCGGGTTCAGCGCCTCGACGGTGAGCACGGCGTCTGCCAGCAGGGTATAGCCGCCACCGCCGGAGTCATGGAACCGGACCTGGTTGCCGGTGGCGAAGGCGGCGATCAGGGAGCGCACCCGGTTCGGATTGCGCCAGTCGAAATCGCCATGCCGGGTCAGCGCCGTCACCTCGGCAAGGGCGCCGGGCAGGCTCGACATGGCCTGCAGCGTGAACCAGGTGTCGACGACCAGCGGGTCGTGCCGCCACTTCTCGTAGAACGCCGACAAGGCCTCGGTCCGCGCCGGCGCATCGATGTCGCGCAGCACGGACAGGGCCGCCTGCACGTCGGTCATGTTGTTTCCATCGCGGAACTGGCGGCTGGCAAGGGCGACGGCATCCTCGTCCTCGGACCGTGCGCCGAGATAGCCGAGGCAGAGATTCTTCAGGGCACGCCGCCCGACCGCCTCCGGCGACAGCACATAGGGACCGTCATCGTGATGGGCGGCATAGGCCTGCCGCAACTCCTCGCCGAGCCGGGCTGCGATCTCCCGGCGGGCGAAGCTGCGGGCGGCGTGGATGGCGTCGACATCGACGACGGTCATCTGGTCCGCCAGATAGGTCTCGCCCGGAAGGCTGAGGGCCTCGGCGACGAAGGCCTTGTCGAGCGATGCGTCGGCGAGGGTGCGGGCGAAGGCGTCGAGGAAATCGCCGTCCAGCTCCAACGCCTCGCCGCGCCGATGGGCCGCCGCCAACTCAAGAAGCAGTTGCGTGGCCAGTTGCTGGCCGGCCTCCCAGCGGGCGAAGGGGTCGCTGTCATGGGCGTAGAGGAACAAGAGCCGGTCGCGCGGCTGGGTGGTCAGCTTGACCGGCGCGGAGAAACCGCGCAGCACCGACGGGACCGGCGGGCTGGCCAGGTTCTCGAAACGGAAGGACTGCTCCGCCTCGGTGACCTTGAGCACCGTCGTTCCCGATGTCGGCGCGCCGTCCAAGGTGGCGTCGATTGCCGCGCCCGCCGCGTCCAGCAGCCCCACCGCCAGGGGGAACGCGAACGGCTCCTTGCGGTCCTGTCCGGGTGTGGGCGGGGTCTGCTGCCGGACGGTCAGGGTGCAGGTGCCGGTCTCGGGGTCGAAGTGGTCCTCGACGCTGAGCTCCGGCGTGCCGGCCTGGGCGTACCAGCGGCGGAACTGGGCCAGGTCGGCGCCGCTGGCATCCTCCATCGCCTTGGCGAAGTCCTCGATGGTGACGGCCTGGCCGTCATGACGCTCGAAATAGAGGTCCATGCCGGCACGGAAGGCCGCGGCACCGATCAGGGTGTGGATCATCCGCACCACCTCCGCACCCTTCAGGTAGACGGTGGGGGTGTAGAAGTTGTTGATCTCGATGTAGCTGTCCGGGCGTACCGGGTGCGCCGTCGGCCCGGCATCCTCGGGAAACTGGGTGGCGCGCAGGCGGCGGACGTCGTGGATGCGCTTCACCGCCGGGCTGCCCATGTCGGCGGAGAATGCCTGGTCGCGGAACACGGTCAGCCCTTCCTTCAGCGAGAGCTGGAACCAGTCGCGGCAGGTCACCCGGTTGCCGGTCCAGTTGTGGAAATACTCGTGGCCGATGATGCCTTCGATGTTCATGTAGTCGCTGTCGGTGGCGGTCTCGGCGCTGGCCAGCACGTATTTGGAATTGAAGACGTTGAGGCCCTTGTTCTCCATCGCGCCCATGTTGAAGTCGCTGACCGCGACGATCATGAAACGCTCCAGATCGTATTCCAGGCCGTACACCTCCTCGTCCCAGGCCATGGAGTTCTGCAGCGAGCGCATGGCGTGCGCGCATTTCTCCTCGTCGCCCTTGCGGACATAGATCTCCAGCGGCACTTCGCGGCCGGAGCGGGTGGTGAAGGTGTCGCGATAGGCCACCAGGTCGCCGGCGACCAGAGCGAACAGGTAGGACGGCTTGGGGAACGGGTCGTCCCAGCGGGCCCAGTGGCGGTCGTTCCCGGCGTCGCCGGTCTCGGCCAGGTTGCCGTTCGACAGCAGCACCGGGTTTTTCTCCCGGTCGGCGATGATGGTCGTGGTGTAGCGCGCCATCACGTCCGGCCGGTCGAGGAAATAGGTGATGCGCCGGAAGCCCTCGGCCTCGCATTGGGTGCAGAAATTGCCGCCGGAGGTATAGAGACCCTCCAGCGCGGTGTTCTTGTGCGGCTCGATCCGGGTGACGATCTCCAGCGCGCAGGCGTCCGGCAACTCGGTCAGGGTGAGGCTTTCGGCATCGACCGTGTAGCGGTTGTCGCCCAGCGCCTCGCCATCCACCGCGACCGAGACCAGCTCCATGTGGTGGCCGTCCAGCACCAGCGGGGCCGATCCCCGGTCGGACTCCGGGTTGCGCCGGATTTCCAGCTTCGCCGTCACCGTCGCGCCGTCCTCGAACAGGTCGAAGGTCAGGTCGACCGTGTCGATCAGGAAGTCGGGGACGCGGTAGTCCTCAAGGCGGATGGTCTGCGGGGCGCTGTCTGGCATGGGTTGTGGTTCCGGAAGGCATGGAGTCGGCGAGTGTTCTAACCCACCGCGCGAAGCGGTGAAAGCGGTTGCGGTCGGGCCGCCGCCGCGCTCTCGGCGCATGGCAGCGCTGCGAGTGCCGCGCTTGTGGCCGGCGGCGGCCGATGCTATTCGCAGCCGAGGCGGTGACCACTAATCGACCGATCAGGCAGGACCATGGGTGTGACGCGGTACGGCATCATCGGCTCAGGGAACATGGGCCAGGAGCACATGCGCAACCTGGCGCTCATTCCGGACGCCAGCGTGACCGCGATCGCCGATTCCGATCCGGGCATGCGGGCGCAGGCGGCGGCCCTGGGCGGCCCCGATCTACAGGCCTTCTCCGACCCGCGCGACCTGCTGGCGGCGGATGTGGCCGATGCGCTGGTGATCGCCACGCCCAACCACACCCATGTCGACCACCTGCTGCCGGCGCTGGAAACCGGCCTGCCGGTGATGGTCGAGAAGCCGCTCTGCACCACGCTGGAGGATTGCCGCCGGGTGATCGAGGCGGCAGACGGCCGCGCGGCGCCGGTCTGGGTCGCCATGGAATACCGCTACATGCCGCCGGTCGCCCGGCTGATCGAGGAGGTGCGGGCCGGCACCATCGGCACCCTGCGCATGCTGGCGATCCGCGAGCACCGCTTCCCGTTCCTGACCAAGGTCGGGGACTGGAACCGGTTCGCGCGCAACACCGGCGGCACCATGGTCGAGAAGTGCTGCCATTTCTTCGACCTGATGCGGCTGATCGCCGATGCCGAGCCGGTCCGGGTCTATGCCAGCGGTGCCCAGGATGTGAACCATCTCGACGAACGCTACGACGGCGAGACCCCGGACATGGTCGACAACGCCTATGTCATCGTCGATTTCGCGGGCGGCGCCCGGGCCTTGCTGGACCTGTGCATGTTCGCCGAGGTCTCCCGCGACCAGGAGGAGATCGCCGCGGTCGGCGAGCGCGGCAAGCTCGAGGCCGGCGTGCCCTCCTCGACCCTGTTCATCGGCGATCGCGAGACCGGCGAGTCCCGGGTCGAGACCGTTCCGGTCGACCCGGATGTGCTGGCCGCCGGCAATCATCACGGCTCCACCTATTTCGAGCATTTGGCGTTCCGCAGGGCCATGCAGGATCGGACGCCGCCGGAGGTCAGCCTGGCGGACGGGTTGAAGGCGGTGGCCATGGGCCTGGCCGCCGAGGTCTCGATCCAGGAGCGCCGCCCGGTCGAGATGTCGGAGTTCGGGCTGGGGTAGGGGTCACGGGCGGTCCACAGCCACTTCCCCCTGATCGTCATTCCCGCGAAAGCGGGAATCCAGAGTTGCTTCGCAACAGGACCATCGATGTTCCCTCTTTCGCGGGAACAATGGTCAAGAGTGGGACGGTCGTGCTCGAATCAACCCTGGATTCCCGCGTTCGCGGGAATGACGGCTGGAGGGTTTGCGGTCGCAATACCAGAATACCGCAGGCCCCCGGCGCCACTTTACAGACGCCTCCGGAACCCCGACAGTATCGGCAGAGAACCCGCACGAACGGGTCGCAGGGAGGTTGCGCGATGGCGCTGGGGAAATATCTGCTCCTGCCATTCCAGACCTGGAATGACTACACGCTGCGGATCGGCTGGTGGATCTCGGTGGTGGCCATCGGCCTGATGGTGCTGTCGATCCTGTTCCAGGTGTTCTTCCGCTACGTCCTGGCCAGCCCGCTCGCCTGGTCGGAGGAGGCGGCGCGGTTCTGCATGCTTTGGATGACCGGGTTCATGGCCCCGCTCGCCTACCGCCGCGGCGGCTTCGTCGCGATCGACATGCTGGTGCGGGCGCTTCCCGAACGCGCGGCCGAAATCCTCTCCTTCATCCTGCTGGTCATCCCCCTGGTGGTGCTGATCATCGCGCTGCCGATCGGCTGGGGCGAGGTGACCGGGTTCTCCGCGAAGTTCGCAACGGCCTCGCTCTACTACCCGACCTTCTCGGGCGACTGGGTCAAGGTGCCGCGGGCCTGGATGAACTGGTCGCTGCTGGTCTGCGTGGTCCTGCTGCTGACCGTCAACATCGAGCTGATGCTGCGGCAGATCATCTCCTTCTTCGGCGGGCAGGACAGCCTGCGGCCGATCCCGGATGCTGAGACGGCGGGAGACGACTGAGATGCTGCTCTGGTTCCTGCCCGTCTTCCTGCTGTTTCTCGCCATCGGACTGCCGATCGTCTTCGGACTGGTGGCCGCACCCGGCCTGCTGCTCTACCTGAACGGCCAGGAGCGCGAGATCAACCTGCTGTACCGCAATGTCTACAACGGCATGGACAGCTTCCCGCTGATGGCGATCCCGTTCTTCATGCTGGCCGGCGAACTGATGAACAAGGGCGGGATCACCACCCGCCTGGTCGAGTTCGCGCAGGCGCTGATGGGGCATCTGCGCGGCGGGCTGGCGCATGTGAACGTGCTGTCCTCGATCCTCTTCGCCGGGCTGTCCGGGTCCGCCGTGGCCGACACCTCGGCCCTGGGCTCGATGCTGATCCCGGCCATGGAGAAGCAGGGCTACACCCGCCGCTTCGCTGCCGCGATCACCGCCGCGTCGTCGGTCATCGGGCCGATCATCCCGCCCTCGGGCATCATGATCATCTACGCCTACGTCATGGGCGAGAGCGTCGCGGCGCTGTTCCTGGCCGGGATCATTCCGGGCGTGCTGGTGGGCGTCGGGCTGATGGCGGTGGTGCGCATCCTGGCCGACCGCTACGACCTGCCCAAGGCCGAGCGCATCGTGCACAAGGACCAGAAGATCTCGCCGATCGAGTACTGGTTCTCCTTCGCCTTGGCGCGCCTCAATCTCGGCGGGCTGATCTATCTCCTAGTGCCGTTCGAGTCCTTCGTGGCCGAAGGCGAGACGGTCTCGGCCCTGACCAAGCTGCTGGTGCTCGGCGGCGGCATCCTGGCCTCGCATGCCCTGCTTATGGGCGGACGCCGCTTCGTCAGCCACGACTTCCGCATGGTCTGCAAGCGCGCGGTGGTGCCGCTGCAGACCCCGGTCCTGATCCTGGGCGGCATCCTGATCGGCGTCTTCACGCCGACCGAGGCGGCCGCCGTCGCGGTGGCCTACGCGCTGCTGGTCGGCTTCTTCATCCTGCGCACGATGAAGGTCGGCGACCTGCCGGAGATCTTCGGCCGCTCGGCGATGACCTCGGCGGTCGTGCTGCTGCTGGTCGGCGCGGCGATCGCGTTCAAGACCGTGGTGTCGCTGTCCTACGCGCCGCAGACCCTGGCCGCCTTCATTCTGGCGCTGTCGGAGAACCCGCTGATCCTGCTGTTCCTGATCAATCTGCTGCTGTTCCTCGTCGGCATGTTCCTGGATGCCGGGCCGGCGATCATCATTCTCGGTCCGATCCTGGGGCCGATCTTCGTCGATCTCGGAGTGCACCCGGTGCACTTCGCGATCATCATGAGCGTGAACTTGACGGTCGGGCTGGCAACGCCGCCGATGGGGCTGGTGTTGTTCGTGGCGTCCTCGGTGTCCGGCGAACGGGTCGAGACCATCGCCCGGTCGATCATGCCGTTCCTGGCCGTCGAGGTTCTGGTGATCTTCCTGATCACCTTCATACCGGCGATTTCCATGACGATTCCAAGATTGACCGGATTCGTCACGGGTTGACCCTGATGCAGCGAACCAAATGGGAGGATAAGAATGCGTAAGGGATTGTTGGCCTCATTGCTTGCGGCGACGATGCTGGCGGGGGCTCCGCTGGCCGCGTCGGCGGCGGATTTCACCATCCGCGCGACCGCGAACTCGAACGAGAACGACGAGGATTATGACGGCCTCATCGTGTTCAAAAACTACGTCGAGCAGGCATCGAACGGAGCGATCGAGGTCGAGCTGTTCATCGGCACCCAGCTCTGCTCCAACGGCTCGGAATGCCTGGCGGGCGTGGCCGACGGCAACATCGACGTCGTCATCCAGACCTCCGGCGGCACGGCGAACATCTTCCCGTTCGTCCAGGTCCTGGACCTGCCCTATCTGATGGCCGACGACCGCATCGCCGAGGCGGTGCTGGAGTCCGGCTCGCCCTTCGTCACCAAGATGCAGGAGATGGTGGCCGACGCTTCCGGCGGCATGGTCCGCCTGATGACCATCGGCAACACCGGCGGCTGGCGCAACTTCGCCAACACCCAGCGCCGGGTGCAGACCCCGGAAGACCTTGAGGGCCTCAAGATCCGCACCGTCGTTGCCGACCTGCCGCAGGAGCTGGTGCGGGCCGTCGGCGCCTCGCCGACCCCGATCCCCTGGCCGGAGCTGTTCACCTCGTTCCAGACCGGTGTGGTCGAAGGCTCGAAGAACGGCATTACCGACATCATGAGCATGAAGTTCCCGGATGCCGGGCTGAAATACATCACGCTGGACGGGC
>JAAUYH010177056.1_pt1 | contig 32907 bp, 23 predicted proteins | sample 7278061 | NCBI WGS metagenome assembly JAAUYH01 (sample SAMN14350203, study PRJNA611818) | marine sediment metagenome | isolation source: surface marine sediment (0.6m) | place: French Polynesia: Moorea | collected 2018-08 | reverse complement strand
AATTCACCGAAAGGGTGGCTTAGTCCTTGACATTAACTTCTTCTGGAGGGCTTAAAAATGTAACAATACTTGCACAATTGTTAATAGAAGGCGGTATACGTAAATTCTATGAGTTGGAAGCAACCATTAAGTAGTAAAATGAATTAATTTGCATTAAGAGACAAACTTATGAGCATTAAGTGTGAGAACTAGATATTAAAGAAAAGAATAAAAAAGAAAACAGCGAATCATACACGTACATCATTTTTGCATTTGCTCTGTTTTGTATACGCATAACTGTTGCAACTGCTATTCTAAGCAACATTATCTTCCGGAGATTAGAGTAAGTAACGTTTTTTCAATTCAATCTGACCATTGGTATCAGTATCGTGCCTCGAAAGAGTAATTAAATCGATAAGCAACACATCATCTACCGGTTCAGACTTTTCTATCGTTTCAAGTACGTTCTTCGTTCAATTCACTGCTGGATTCTGTTCTCCTTCGTCATGTGCTAAATAAACCGTTTCGAATTTAGTTTTTTTCTAGCTTATGCGCTTCTTGAATAAAGCTTTAGGACATTCAAGGACGTCACAAATCTCATTCGACTTATTTTTGATGGAAGCAGCCAAAAAGTCGGACAATATTCTCCTTATCATGTGAGTTAACTTCACAACACATCACAAACATGGAACTTTGAAAGTTTAGAACCAAGTCCGGTTCGTAATCGATGGAGCTATTAACTTCATCAATGCATCTAGAGGAGATCGATATTTGAACGCCTATCCAAACAATCACAACAAAATCGATTACGAAAACGGCTTCTACTCTATCCTAGAGTTGATCTTCGACAGGATCACGATGTCATAATCTTTGATGCATTCAGATAGGTCAGGGATTACTTTTACGTACTTAAAATCTATCACTGAATAAGCCCCATATGTTGCAATAATGAACCAACTATGGTCCGTACTTTCACCAAGACAGCTTGTCTTTCTCTAACAGTATGACCATGATTTTCTGAATGAATAATTAAAACCGATTGCTGAAACTATAGGCTGATTTTGATATCGTGTTTGAACGCATGAAACCACGACCTGCTTGTATCCACCTATAGTAATATGCCATTAACTGATCTAGTGAGTGAAAAATCTTAATCGTTGAAAATTATCTTTATTCTTCTTCATACTTTTCTTTCCAAGCTCTGGTACTACCGATACTTGTCGATGAGAATACCAAAGGGTATAAATGGCCTAGAATGGAAATTAGTCACACTATTTATAATTCGCTGCTTCTAATCCATAGAAAACCTAAAAATACGGCTCGGAAATATGTTTTTTTGGTAATGAGCGAACAGCAGCGTCACCCCTTCTATCTCGTCTATCTCTAACCCATGTAAATCGAAACGACAAGGAAATACTACTGTGCAGGATTGTCCCTAACAAAATGTTCAATTTAAGTATTTCTAAGAGTTGACAAGGCTACAATGGACTTTGTAGGCTACAAAATTATGAAAACAAAGCTGGCTTGTATACCGTGCAGAAATCAGGCAGGTGTCTAATAAAGAATAATTAGACACAGATCTTCATTCTGCGTACAAACCTGCTTGTTTGTTACTTTCTTTAATGATGCCGTTCAAAAACGATTATGTTTGAATATGATCTAACTTGAAATTTAAATTTCTTCTTATTTAGTCAAAAAATAGATTCGCTTCTACGAAGCAGTGGATTAGAAGTTCATGTCCGTGACCGTAAATTGAAGATAATTTGTCAGATTGGAATCCTTGTTCTAATGACCAGTATGGATTTAGTAAGCCATATTTTCCCATTCTATCGCTTAATCGACACAAATATCGAAGTCGGCTCACAGCAGCTTTGATTCGATATCTGAAAATAAGTTCTGCTTTTATCATTGGTATAATTATATCAAAATTATAGCGAGTTATTGGTTGATTTCAGGAGCTTCTATAGGACTATCTGGTACTTCATCATTTATTTGAATGGTAGTTTCGTCGCATTAACACGACTCAATGGCTTCTTCCTTCAATCGGGACAGAAACCAAACCTATTAAATTTTTCATCGAGATGTAGTCTCTAATAGCATCCGCTGAGATCAGGTACATGTCCAAACTATCTTCGACAATGTCCAAATTTCGCTGGTGAGTGAGGGACTGAATTCCAAAAATTTTCTGTTTTTAAACCTTCGGTAACAGAAATTCGAACCAAAAATCTAAACAAATAGAATTATAGAACCAAAACTTAAATTAGTAGTTCGTAAAGCTAACAATAACCTGATGAATTTCCCGCTCTGTTCTACAAAGACCTTGGAGAAGAGAATACACAGCCTCAAGCTTGTTCGTGAGATTCATCATGATGCTTCCCAAACCTTAAGTGAGAATGGCTCTGTTCAGGACAATCCCTATCCACGTCGTCTACATTAACTAGTTTCCCAGATGAAAATCTTTAGCACATATAAGCTAACAGTTTCCATTGATGACTTTCCAAATTGGATACCTATTTAGTCACCTGCTATTGCAGAAAACAATAGTATCTCTTTTACATGCCATCTTCGTTCATATTTCCACTTCCAAGAAATTCACATCTTAGAAACTAGTTCTAGTTACTATTAAATAGTTTGTGGCATTTTGTAACAAAACCAATGGTGCGTTCAGAATGACTGGTAACTCAAGGCACAGTATGACAGAAAGCCTTGCTACCATCGCCCGTCAGGGATGAAATTTCCCAGCGACTGGGGAGCAGTAGATCAGCTATTCGCGAGATCTGACATCAACGCGAAGAAAATGGGTGAGCAACTTTATTACTAACACATCTATATCTAGTGTTGATGCGAATTTCGGAGATATGCTGGTTAAAAAGACACTCAGTGCTATGTTTTAGTCGGATCCGGGATTGTGAGTTTTTGATTCTACAGTATCTTTGACAAGGATTTATTTATTTATCAATGAGTTGTCGGGAAACTAGGAATAAAAAATAATTGTATACCAAGTGTTTTTTAGTCATAAACAAGCATCACTAAATTTATTACCATCCACATGGAAATGGTAACGTTCAGATAAAACAGGTTGTTAATAACGAACATCCATTGATTTACGATACGGACAGTTCGAGAGGGTAGGCAGTAAATGAAGATGAAGTGACGATCTTCCATATGGAATAAATAGCCCAACCTGCAACACTCACAAAAATGCAAGAACAAACGACGCATAAGAACATGAATTGATAGCCCAAATCCGAGAAAATGCTCGGTCTCCTGAAAACGAATCCAATCACTCGATTCTCACGTACCAAGCAACCGAGCGGCACTTGAATGTGAGGAGGTGGCAACGCTCTCAGGCTATTATGCAACCTCGCTTCGTTGATAATCGCGTCAGCTAAGTTTGATTGATTCGTGAGTCGTGGCCGTCGGTAATGACGACCTACTTGCGCATCAGTAAATCGTTTTCCGAACAATTCCTCGTCATAATCCGGGAATGCGTCGAGAGGAATATGCTGAATACATTGCAGTTTATGCACAGGCGGGACATCCAGTTGTTCATCGAGAAACTCGGGTGTTGTACCGAAAAAGAACTCGTCATCAAGCTCGTAGTAAACCACAGAGCGGAGGAATGTTTTGTCGGGGGAATACTCGTGGTCGACTTTCACAACACTGAGACCTTTCATGTTTTCTTCAAGGCCCAAGTGTGCGGTGTGCGGATGCTACCGTAGTGCAGGGTAGTGAGATATCCGGGGTACACCTCCTCACGAGATATGGAATTTCTAGCATTCGCCCGATACACCTGTACAGTCCCGTCATCACCAACACTCAATGAGCATCGAATTGGTTTGAGACTTGGACCAACGTAACCATCCGATACTCAAATTCACGACTGTGCATTGCACACCGCAGTGGTATTCAATCCAAGACCGCTAAGGTCGAAGTAGGTTTGGCCGAAAGTAGACAACCTGTGCGCTTTTCGGCGAAACAACCTAACCTTTCACTATTTCAGCGACACTTGCGGTTCAATCGCTGAAAGAGGCCGTAGTGTGGAAGTACCTCCATAGATGGTCATAAATCAGAATCACGAATACCCAAAGTCAACTTGAACAACGCCAATATCGTCACGAATTCCAACTTCTCCATTCATTCTGATAGCGCCATACAAACCATTGGGAATGAACCAAAAACAGGCAGCAAGTAGGTAAAAAATATACAATTGTATCCATTCTCAATCTCTCTCTTCGCGACCCGATATCACTCGCAAAAAACCAACGCGACGCAGACAGCAAAATATGCTTCGTTGACTCAAGTCTCTCGGCTGCGTGCAGTCGGCGCAGCATCCGCAATACAGTCACCAGCGTGTACTCCGTCAAATCGGCACGAACAACAAACCCTTCCATTCTCGTACTATACTTCGCGCGGAACGTCTCATGGCGTACGCTTTTCAAACGTAAGCGCGGTGATAAACTCGAGAAACCGTTTCATTTTCGACGTCAGACAGCGTAGTTTCCTTCCAGTAGTCCGCACTCACGAAACCTATGCGCGTTCGGACGAGTGAGGTACAAGCGGATGACATTTTACCGTTCGTTGGCAATTCCACATCTCGCATGACATCTTCCCAACTACGTCGCACACCGTCGTGCACTGCACACGCATTGCACAAACAAGCAAGATGAGCGTTTTACTGTTCGCCGTATCGCGCAACAAAATATAATAGTTTGTGTTCATTGTGAGTAAAATTCGGCCTGCCCGCACCTACGTCTCTATCTCTTCCTGCTCCCACGGGACCCGGACCCGCGAGAGCGTTGGCTGGCCGTATCCCCTGTTGCCGCTGCGTTCGCCGCCGCCGTCGCGTTCGCCACCGACGGATTGCCCGTAGGCGCGAGTGACAGCATACTCGGCGGGATGGCGTTCACACCAATCGCATTCGCCGGTATAGGCTCACTGGACTGCGCACGAAGTCTTGCCTGCTGTTCAATCATCTGCGCATGCTGCGCTTGTCTCACACGCAGCATGTCGCTTTGTGTGAGCGGAATCGGTGACACGCCTTGCGGTGTTTGTTGCGGTTGAGCCCTCAGTGCACTTGCAGGTGACATCGACAGCATGTTGGGAAACTGCTGCGCTTGTTTCGCCGCCGCTGCAGCCGCAAGTTGTTGTTGGGCCATTGTTGACGCGAATGCTTGCCGTTGTTGATGTTGAAACTGTTGTGCCTGCACCAATCCCGCTCGCCTCAACGCTGCTGCCTGGTGATTCTGAAGCTGCACCGCATTTCGCGCATGCGCCTGAGCAACTGCGGCCTGCTGCTGAGCCTGTATTCTTTGGGCTGGCGACAAACCTGCAGCTGCGGCCACTGCGGCTGCCGCTTGCATCGGCATTTGACCATTCGCCGCTGCCGCCGCCATCACACGTCGTCTCGCATCCATGGCACTTGCCTGATGAGCCGCCTGCGACTGAGCTTTCTGCGGGTCCCCATCGTGAATGCAAATGTAACCCTCACGGTCAAGGATTTTCTTAAACTGATCGAGAAAGTTGTGCGCTTCTTCCACCGTTGCAAGTTCAATCTTGTTCACGTCACGTGCTTTGTCGCCAATAAAGCCGCGGAATAAGGCCACATCACATCCACGCGCCGGTCGCGACACGAGTTCCAAAACACAAACCTGCTGCCCTTTGCGATTCAATTCCGCCAACGTTTTGTGCATCGCCTGAACCTGCTGCGTCGTGGCAGTGCCGTTCTGCTGCGCATTCCGAACACTTCGAATCACATGCGACGCGTTACGGTCGGCCAACAACAATCGAATCGTACGCAAACGTTCGTGGTTCTTCGAACCCGTGTTGTACGAAGCACACTGCTGTGGTGGGAATTCTTCTTTCGCTTTCCTGAACAGCAGTGTAGGCGGAATACCACGAGCTCGAGCTTTTTGCGAAACACACAAAGCTGGCGCCGCTCGCTTCACCGTACTTTCGCCGGCATCTCCCAGAAAATCGGGCAATTGAACATTCGGCTGTGACGGAGTCGCAGGTTTCGTTGACGCTTCTTGGGCTTTCAACATCAAAGTACGCGTTTGATTCTTGTCCGCTGCATCAATCAGTAACAATGCGGACATCGATACCGGTGGTCGTGGTGGTACACCACCAGCACGTTCACGGCGTCTCTTCTTGCCTGCGACAGAGGCGCCAGCTTGAGGAGCGAACGCAGGGCTCTTGGTCAAATTCGTGTCAACAACAGATTGCAATCTCGGTGTAGGGTCGAGGTCTAGTGTGGGATGTTTCGTAGTTAACAAGCGCGATTCAAAAGCTAGATGGTGTTCACGCTTCTCCACTGCAACAGTGAGTTCCTGGATGTCGGAGACATGTGAACACATATCTGGTCGCAACAACACACGTTGAAACCACGCACGCTTTCGCCACGTCGCCCCACTCGCGTCAATCGCTTCGTCACACACGCCGCGATAGTCAAACACTTCCGCAATCAGACAGCCATCATAGTAGGTTCGCCTCGAAGGTTCAGGCAACTCTTCCTCGTCTGGTAACACACCACTCTGCAACGCTTCGAGAAAGGACCTAGACCCTGGGCCATACGGATATCTGCACAGAGCCAGAATCTCATGACCTCCACTCAAGTTCGTGCCCATCGCATGCGCAAGGATGTGGTCATGTCTCACAAAACCATTATCGAATAAAGAAACGGCTATCGACGATTTCAGCGCAGACATGGATTCAAGCGCGCGATGCCCAGAGATGAATCGCGAGTCGGGTCGGCTACGCAGTTCACTGGCACGCTGGGCACGCGCAAGTCGGTCATAGATGGTCGGCGGGGCCGAAACAAGATTAGTGGTGTCGTGTAGCGGTTGCGACATGGGCAGCGGGGTAGACCGCAACCTCGGCGCCCCATTAGCAGGCAGGGGTCGGCCATTCGGCGTGGGATTGGGTCGAACAGAGTTGTGTTGCGACAAACTGTTGTTGGCGTTGGTAGACGGTGGCGGCCTGGCCGGTGCGAATCTGGTTCGTTTCCTGGGTGCATTCGACGAACGGGGGCGATGTAAATCGCGGTAGCGCGCGGGGGTGAGGTCGCCCTCACTACTACGCGTCGATTCCATCGCAGAATTGCTGCGCGAAGCCGCTTCCCCTGTGTACCCCCCACCCCCAGGCCAGGTCGGTGGTGTGGTGTTCTCACAACGTCAGGTTCTGCGTTTCAATGTTGCGCATACCTCGACTTTTTGGCATTTCGCGCGCCCCGACTTTCTTTTACACAATCTACACGTGTTTGTTTTTAACTTATTTTCCCCACGCACCTACTTTGCGCATTTCTCCTACCTATGTAGCATCTTGAGCACCCAATTCCGTTTCCGTACAGTTGGTGCTGGTCGATGGTCGGACAGTGTTCCGAGTTGAACCTGCTCGCGCAAGAATGAGGTCGTTACATGGAATCAAGGAAATGTGGTTGCAGATCATGCTCCTCTCAACTGGGTTGGCTACGCTGATGTTCTTCGCGTGTGGATTGTTCGCAACTGTCATCCATCTCACAGGCCCGAAAGCAACCCGCTCACCGCGTTGGACACTATCACTCATTATCGCTCCGGTACTTGGTGTTCTAAGCTCCCTTGTTCTTGCTGCTGTGCCTACGTTTTTGATTGCTGTGGTATATCGAAATCTCAACGCGCCAATGTCCGACGGCGCATCGTACGGTTGGGGGATAGGACTCGGGCTTTTTATCGTATTTGTGAATGGAGGCGCATTTCAACGTTTTGTTTGATTTTTGCAAGTATGTGGCACTAATACAACCATTGCTTGTCGTTCCGACACTGAATTGAATGAAATGAGCAACTTTTTCATTTGCGGTTACGAAAGCACATTCACTGATAGCAGCGCACCATTTACAAGGTCTGCTGATATCTGGCGACATTCTTAAGACTCAAGCACTATTGGATCCTGCTTTGTGTGATTTTGTCCTAGCCGGGCTATTGCTGCGGTGCTCATCAACTGCCATACGGTTGTGAATGTGTATCGTGCATATCGAGGGATAAACGTGGTAAGAGTTTGTGTTCAAGCCGAACACGCGGCTCAATGGGTGTATTTGTATGTACTGTAGATGTATACTTGTATTGATATACGAACAATAATTCTAGAACAGTTTCGAATTTTCCAAGTGTAGAACTTGGTGATTTTGGAGGTGCACCTTATTGGCCCGTTGACGGATCTCCACTACTGTAATTGTAGCAAATTCTAGGCAATCCGATTGTACTTGCCCCGGACAGCTTCAATTCCGCTTCGAATCTGTGGTTAAACGACAACTGCTCATCGCCTTGTTCAGTACTGTACCTTCTTCCAACACGGATTGTTTCGTTTCGAAAGCGTTGTTTCATCCAACATGGCGGATGAGAGCAGAGCTTCTCTCGATGAGGTCTCAAACACTCCTCCCGCGCGAACCTTGACGAGTGGCTTGGAAATCAATCGTTCTATTAAAGGTTGACCTCTCTTGAAGGCACACTGTATTTCCACCGAGCTTTTGTGGAACAACACTGTAAAGCCCTGAGCTGCATTGGAAGTGCAGTATGTGAACTGAATCGAACCGAATTTAGCAAACTCTTACCTCTCGTTTCAATTCCCATCTTTCTCATTTGGGGCACGTCCGCTGTGGTGTTTTGCCGTTCACAGTCCTCCAGAATCGCATTTCTAGCAGCCCAAGATAGCCGCAGGCGATGTTGCGCAGTCATGCTGCGGCGCGTTCGCATTCCATTCCCTCCCACCCATATTTGGCGTTCGCCGACGGTGACCGAGGCACCAAGTTGGCAGTGCTCCCTCTCTAAGATGTGCATGAGGGGTTTTGGCAAATTGCTGGCATTTTGCACCACGAGAGAAGGAATTTGGATTTAAGATTAGTGGATTAGCAGATTGAATGTCAGGAAAAAGATTTGTGGTCATTTATTTGCGGGGAGAGAGGTACAAATTAACCAAAAACCTGTACATCTTAGAGAGGGAGCACTGTCCTGCTCAATTCGATTCAGTTCGATTTAGTTCACATAGTGCACTTCCAATGCAGCTCAGGGCTTCACGGTGTTGTTCCACAAAAGCTCGGTGGAAATACAGTGTGCCTTCAAGAGAGGTCAACCTGTACTCACTCTGTCGGCGATGATAGCCCTCCGAACATGCAGTCTGCCCACTCGAGCCAAGATGGGCTCGCACATCGGGGCACTGTTTGTTCGATTTCTACACCCAATCCAAATGGATCTTATCCCGTAACCGAAAACTCCCAGAACACCGAAAATGCGTCTGTTACCTCAACATTACACGAGCAGTTACGATGCTCGATGACGTTGGCACAATCGGATTTGACGGCACGACCACAACTTGGCCCATCTAGTGCACCGCCGGATTCGGAAGCTAGTCGCACAGAAAAATGCGAATCAAGTGAGGATGCGATGCAACAGTGCATCGACATGTTGTATCAGCTCGTTACAGCCGGGAAGGATAACAAATCTCAACTTGAGTGTGAATTGAAGTTTTTGCGGGCTCAGATGAGGGCAGTTAATGGTCAGAAAGACGATGCCGAGGAGAAGTTGGCGGCGAAGATCAAGCAATTGAATGATGCAGAGCTCGAGGTGGAGCGGTTTGAATACAAGGTGAAGCAACATTCGTCTGGTCGCGCCGGTGAGCAGGTGCCGGCATGTTGTCGAAAAGGGACAGTTGTGAAGGTGAGTTGGCCCAATTGGAGAGAGCTGTCGGCCAGTGTTGAGGCCGATCCGTTCGAGCATGTGCGACTTGAAGCGAAGAAGGTTGGTGTGGCTCGTCTTGAGAAAGACCTCGCAGCAGAGTTGGAGAAGTATCATGCGATTGATGCAGAGCGTTCGAAATGCAAGGCGGAGATTCGCAAAATCGAAGAAGCGCTGCGCTGTGTCGAGGCACGGAAGAATGTAGGTGTGTTGGATTTCGAAGAACGCGGCGCCAAAATTGGTGAACTCAAAGGCCAGATTAGCGACGAGAATCCGAGAGTGAAGGCATTCATGAATCGACTTGCTGTGATTGGTGCACAGCATGCGGAAACCGTCGCTCGTTGTAAACGGATGAAAGCTGAATTCGACAAACTTCACAGTGAACGAGGCACGACTGCACAGTCATATGAGAAACAGGTTGAAACTGCGGCAACGAAGAATGGCGAAATGCAAGAAAATGTCACGAACCGGGTAAGTGTGGGGAACAAATCCCTCGCCGAAGCACGAAGTTCGCTTGATAAGGCTGAACAAAATGCAGAAGCGGATGAAGACTCGCTATTCGGTCACGGTAGTGGAAAGCTTCCTCAAATTATTCGCGAGAACAATTCGGTTCAGGAACAAGTTGAAGCAAAGAAGAAGGAGATAGGTGAGAAAGACGCTATGCTGGATGAACTTGCGGGGGAGATTGGGAAGCTGGAATTCTTATCATCGGAAACCGAGAAAGTGTTGGCGATGTTGCATCTTGTGTCAACCTTGCCGGACATGGAACGCTTCTTCTAGTGCGGGTTTTGTAACCCGCTCGCCCCGACCCGAGCATTGCGTTCTTGGGTGCATCCTTTCACGATTGCAACGCGTGATTGTACTGTCCTATTTCTCCATTACTGTATCTGCTGGTCGCAAACAATTCATGGAAGTCGACGATTTCCTATCGATTTGGGGTCGTCGTTCGAAGGCGATTCCCCTGCTCACCCACACAAGTGTTTGCTCATGTTTATTTATGAAAATGGTGCTTATTATATCTGTGAATTGCTGATTTGTGTCACCACATAATTGTCGCCGAGTTAATTTGAACACAATTGTAATATTGTTGTGCTGGATCTACTCCTTGAACTGCTTCTTATTCTACTCCATACCAACTGAATCTTCAATAAAACGCGAAATTTACTTTGATGAGAGGGTCCGTCCGGTTAGGAAGGAGCAAGCTCGCCTGGAAAAGGATACAACATTTTATCATATGGCGTGTGAAGAAAGTGCCTGGAGAACGATTAAGTCTTAAAAAATTCGGAAAAGAGGAAATACGGTGGAAACAACGACCAGTTCAAAGTCGAACAAGGTAGGTCGATCGATCGAACATAGCAGAGAAGAAGTTGTACAGTATTCGAACACGCTTTATTCCATGTACCCAGGCCAGTATTCCTTGACGTCAATCGAAAGGAGCTCTGCTTTTCTAAAAAGGTTGCTACTTTATCGTTAAGAAGGTGTGATGATGCCACAATACGAAGCAATGATTACGGTTTAGAATGCGGCGGAACAAGACGCACGATATTATCAAATCTGTGCATTACTGCATACACCTTATTCGAAAATCAAACACACCCAAACTCTGAATCGCTACGACTTTTCTAAGATCCCTGGCCACGGTGCAGCAAAAAATAACTCAAAATTGATGTTACTTTGTGGACAATTTCTAAAAGATAACCATTCTACGTTATACTAAAATATTTTCAAATCTACTCAAATCTAAACTTTAAACTTTGTACGATTGTTTGCTTTGTTGAAGTATGGTCTTAAAATTCATTCTATAAGTCTGTCGAATCTAGCTTCATTTACCTGAGTGCAAACGTAAATATTGTAGAGCTGTATGATGAACTGCCTACAAAGAACTTCGGTATCCAAAAATACCGTGTCAGAGAATTCTATCAAAGACGCTCGAATATATCTAATGCTCTATATCCATTTTATCGGGGCACCGTATGTTCGATTCCTACGGCCAATCTCAATGCATCTCGTTCCTTAACCGAAAACTCTTAAAACACCGACAATTTGTCTGTTACCTCCACAATACAAGAGCAGTTAGTCGGCATGATGTATCAGCTCGTGGCAACAGGGAAGGATGACGAAACTCAACTTGAGGGTGAATTGAAGTTGTTACAGGCTCAGTTGAGGGTGGGTAATAATCTGAAAGACGATACAGAGGAGAAGTTTGGGGGCGAAGATTATGGAATTGAATGATGCTGAGCTCGAGGTGGAGTGGTTTGAATTCTAAGCGAAGCAGCATTCGGTAACTGGCGGTACCGGTGGGCAGGTGCCGGCATGTTGCCGAGATGATGCTGTAGTGGAGGTGAGCTTGGTCGAATGGACAGATCTGTTAACCAGTATTGAGGCTGATTCTAATAACCTCGAGAAACGACAACGGTTCGAACATATGAAATTTGAAGCGAAAAAGATTGGTGCGGCTCGTCTTGTGTAAGAGCTCGCAACACTGGTAGAGTAGTATCATTCGATTCATGCAGAGAGTTGCAAATACAAGGCGGAGATTCGCAAATCGAAGAAAAGCTAGGTAGTGTCTATGCAGGGAAGGATGGGGCGTGTTCGATTTCGAAGAGCGCCGAGCTAAAATTGGTGAATTCAAAGGCCAGATTGGCGACGAAAATCCGAGAGTGAAGTCATTCATGAGTCGGCTTGCTGTGTTTGGTGCACAACACGCTGAAACTATCGCTCGCTGTCAATAGATAAAAGCACAACTCGATATACTTCACAGTCAAGGAGCCACGACTCTGCGGACGTATGAGAAACATGTTAAAAATGCGGAAATTGGGAACAGCGAAATGCAAGAAACGTTACGATCAGGGTAAGTGTGCTTAGCAAATCCCTTCTTGAAGCTCGAAAATCGCTCGATGAGGCTAAACAAAAAGCGGTAGCTAATGTTGAATCGCCATCTGGTCGCGATAGTTAACAGCTTGCTCGGATGAATCGCGAGAACAATTTGGTTCGAGACCACGTTGAACCAAAGAAGAAACAGATAGCTCAGAAAGACGCTGTGATAGATGAACTTGAGAGTAAGATTACGCGGCCGGAATTCCTGTCATCGGAAATCGAGAAAGTTTTGGCAATGTTGCATGTTGTGTTGACACTGCCGCACATGAAACGCTTCTAATCAAGTGCCTAGAGAATGATTGTATTATAAACTATTCGGAAAAGAAGAAAGACCGTGAGAACAACGACCAGTTCAAAGTCGAACAAAGTAGGTCGATCAAACACAGCAGAGAAGAAGTTGGTAAATATTCGAACACGCTTTATACCAAGTACGCAGGCCGGTTTTCCGTGACATCAATCTAAAGAAGCATTGCCTTTCCAAAGTTAACGTTGCATCTTGATAGTTCTAAAGGATTGATAATACCACAATACGAAGCAATGCTTACTGCTTAGAATGTGGTGTAAACCGGACTCGCGACACTATTTCATCTGTGCGTTATGCTCCCTATCTGAGATTGCTGCAACTAGATTGTGTCGTGATTGAGCCGCGACCAATATCGCTTTCCTGTTCTTTGAAATTTCTAGCGCAACAAGATCCAGCGTCCAATTTAACCAGGAACACTAAAGATAGCTTTTCACCATCGAAATGTTGAAATTTGGTCCTGTAATAACTTCCAGAATACCTTTTCCGTTGCTGCCGATAGAGCACGGTCATCTTCGTTCAAAAAATACTGAGCCAATACTCCACCTGTCACGGTCATTTACAACCAACGGGATCTTATTTCAACTAATCTCTAAATGACAGGCAACAAAAATATATTCTAATTCAAATTTAGCAAAATAAATTTGCATTTTTATTCTGTTGCTGTTCGATATGGAATTATTTGTTCAACTTCGGTTCTACACTGAATTATTTATCTTATTAAAGCCAACTGCTTCCCACCACATTATTCAGCATTTCCTATTCCTAAACTAAGCGAAGCTAATGATTTATGATCGGAACTAAACTTAAGTTTCTAATTTGTAAGTATATCATGCAAATACAGCTCTTTGTGTATTTTAGTATTACAAAGAACCTGAATAATTCGCTGCATTTATTTGCTACTCGAGTTTCGCATGTGTAGGCTATTTATTTTCTGGAAGCTCTGATGGGAAACAATTACTTTCAAAGTGAACAATACTACTTGGTTTATTCTTAGTATAGTTAGTGTCCAAAACGAGTAACAAATATTACTCATTAAATCTCTAGGAAATATTGTGTAATCTTCTTTCGAGAATCATGAAGTGTCGAGTACTAGGTCGATGAAGTTCTTGACCGGCATATATCTGTTGTGTTTTATTCGAGGTCTGAATGAGACACGCATTTTACCCAATATATTTCAAGAACAATATGTCGGAATTGCTCCAACTTCATTCTGATAGTTTGGTTGAAGATATTGCCATTGTAATGGCGCGAGACCAAAACCCAGTATACTGCCTGGTTGTCTATCGGCAGCAGATTCATTATTATTTTGTCGTACTACACCGGTTTTCTATCTTTGGCTGTCAAAACAGCGGGAGGGTGCTTTCTGAATTCATTCAATCGTGTCTCTTCTCTTCTACTAGATGCGACTTATCAATTAGTCTATGTACTGTAAGCCAGTTGACCTTAATTGAAGATTGGCGTGCTGTCATTTCAATGTATACTTGCTCCCTCCGATGGCAGTGCGTAGAACATTTTGCCTCTGGCTCTTCCAAAAAATAAAAATATTTTGGAGAGTTTGTTGAGTCGTGCGCTTTTGTCGTTTTTTTATGCTATTTGACCTGGTTTCTTTTGCGTTCTCCTTCGTGTTGTGGTTGATGTTGAAGCGATCTGCAATAAAGCGTTCGCGTTGTTGTGCACTCAATTCCTTATGTTCTTTGCGCAATCGCCATCGTCAATGCATAGTGCGAACGGCTACGGGTGTTCTACGGAGTTCTTTGTGTCTGTGATATTTGACATGTTCGCTGCCTCACTCTTGGCATTATACTGAGCGTCATTGTTGCTACGTCGGGCTTTTTATTGGCATCGTCATTGTCGTTGGTAGGAGCTGCACCTGTTTTTTTGTTCTTTATTGGCGTTTTCCGTGTTGCTGAGTGTGAGCCGGGCGGGTTGCTGTTCTTGTCGTGTGCTGCTGCTGTTCTAGCGATTTATGTGGCGGCACCCGGCGTTTTCGTCTTGCCGTGATCTTGTTGTTGCAGTTCTCTGTTATATCCGTGGGATTTTTGTCGTTGTATACGACCCCGATATGTGCATAGGGCGCTATACGATGTTTATAGATACAAAATTAAGGACCAGAAGCCACGAGTAGCCTTATCAATTGAACCCGACCCGTAAAAGGTTCCATTCAATAATACACAAGAGTCATCACCGCACAATATCGCACTAACGTTCCAGTCTAAACTACCCCAATCCCTCTCAGGAAATTAAAATTCGGTATTGTAACGAGAAGGTATAGGTGTATGCTTTGATAGTGCAAGGTCCGCACACTTAGCCCGCAGTAGCGCAGCCTGTAGCTCAGACGGCGTATAGTTGGATCGAACCTCGGTCGAGTTGGATACCAGAAAGCTGCCTTTCGTATTCAGCCCGCTATTCGATTTTAAATTCATCAGTATGGTCAGTCATGACTGCCTCGTTAGAAACCGCATGCTTGGAGCTAGACAATCCACGCACTCAATAGTAGACGATACTGTGCCAATGTCACAGACATAGTCCCACTGGAATAGTAGGAGAATTTGTGCTTCAAGATGCACGCAGCAATGGAAATCAACAGGTGAAATATGATACTGTGACGGAATAAGTCCAGAGGTGTAGTGTTAAATGTTATTGAATCGAGATGCGTACGAAGTTGGAAATTAGCAGTGAAAGTAAGTCAAATGCTCGCGAGCAGGAGCAAGAACAATGATACGGAATCTGGGGATAGTGGACGTTACGCAACTGGGGCAAGCGGAGGGAGAATGTATACCTATCTATTTAACAGAAATTATAGGAAACCGGTCGACGGAAATCAAAAAAGTTGACAGAGCATTGTGTGGAGCACTATCTACAGTTAACCTTTCTAAAGCTCCATTAGCTAAAACGCCAATTATACCAAATTATTGCAGTTTTCAGCAAACTGTTCTAACTGCGGCGCAACTCCTGGTGCAGGAATCAGATAGTTGATATTATTGAGCCCATTCGTTTCAGTGCCAATCGCATCAAAATATTGCGCTATTCAGCGAAGTGCTACAACTACATAGCAACTCCTGGTGCATTAACAAAAAACCAGAGCAATGAGGCCCATTTCCATAACTGAAATCGAGCCCAATATTGCGCTACTCAAAGAGGTGCCCCTACTTCAATGAATTCGCAAGTACGCTTATCGAAAGGAAAAAGAAATGAAAGTCATTGGACAAAATACAGGTAAATTTTTGGGTACTGCGCTATTTGGTGAATTTTCCTAATTGAAACGCGATATTGGAAATCGAACTCATTGGCTGAGCTTCCAAGTGCAGCCAACCATCAAATTTGGTGCGTTATACCAAAATTTCGTCTTCAAGGCATGAATATTAGCAATAACAGCCTGATAGACAAAGTAACCCACCTATATAGGCGTCAGAAACTGCTAAATGACCCTAGCGGAACGTAATCGTTCCTAAAAATTCATGTTGGGGCGATGTGGTAGTAATGAATGGCGTACTCATTATTATTAGCGGCTAATAATTATTCGCGCAGAATATTTAATTATCCAAATTTTTACATGAATTCCGAAGGGTTGAGATGATTATGACGAGTTGGAATACCACCTATTGTTGAAAGGCTAACTTTGTCGAAGATCGGGATGCCACAGGTATTCCAACTGCGTCGATTTTATCAAAACTAAGCGAAGGGGTGAAACCTTCACCTGAACAGAATAGCACGTACTGCGACGGTACGTGACAACACTGTTCATCCTTAGACTTTCGGCAGAGAAGTATATAAAACAATAGTAAGTAGGAAGTAAAGATAGTCCACCTCGGGTCTAATTCCTTCCTCCCAGGTTGTTGCGAAAAAAATTCTACAAATATGGAGGCCTGCCCTGACTTAGGTTCTTTTTGTTCATTGCAGAATGTAGCCATGGAGTAGTGCGGATGACAGTTTAGAATGTGAATTTCATAAATGTAAGTATTCGTAGGAATTCTTCGATTCCGTCCAGGCAACTTTGCCCTACTAGAAATTGCCCTGAATTCCGAGGATACATACCAGAATATATTCAAAGATTTCCACGAGATTTATGATAAATTCGAGATCAAATTCCAGAAACCTAAGGTAGCACCATCAATTGATCTGGGACGGTAAAATTGCTCCTAATCTACTCCCTTGCAGCCATCACCGCAAAAAATAGCACATACATTCTAGGAACTACTTTCGATATAGCTTTCATGTGACTATGCCTCGTTATTGTATCAAGACGGGGGTTGATAGTTTTTTTCTTGGATGATCTATGACAAACGCAGATAAACTACTAGAGATGACGTAGGTATCACATCGGAATCGTTTGACTCATATAGCGCTCCGGACCTCTCTCGCGCTTCAATCAAAAAGCGCATATCCAGTCGTCAAATTCGAATGAGTTATTCTTGATATCCATCTAGCTCGAGCGAGATCGAAAGTGTTATATGGCAACTAAGTACTCATCGGCCTGCAAAATAACGAAATAATCTCGAAAAAACAACGATAGTATCACAGATAAACGATAATGCACACTCTGCACAAGGACAGTAGTTAAGAACAAACTCGAAAAACTCAGAAGAGCACGGAAAGTCTTTTTTTCGCTATGATTGAGATTACCAGGAGATTGAAATGATAGCACCAGATCAATGTTATTCACGACATAAGATAATTTGAGCCACCACATACAGTAAATCAACATGTAATTCCGGTAATTCACGACTTTTACTAAACGATAATGGCTTTTACGTCCTAGAGCAGCACAAGTGAAATAGATTGCGGATTTGAAACGATGACGATGAAGGTGTGGGCTCGAATTGAACGATAGCAGGCACAGCAACGCTCGTCGCTTTGTAACAGAATGATTCTTGCTAGTATTTTAGCTAACGTCTCTATCGTAACTTTAATTCAAAAATACGAAACACTTGTCGCGGACAATCAAAGCCAGGTAGAGCTATTCACAAGCATCCAATAATGGGGCAGGACAATTGATGTCATTACTTGGCAAAAGTTCCAATCGGACCTAATTACTGCACTACTCAGCGAAGTGACTAATTCTAGGTCACTAAGGTGCCCAGTAATTGAACAACGAGAAGAACTCAATTTGTTGCTCCGAATGCCAATCGTTTTCAATCATTGCATTTTCGAATTAACAGTCTTAAGTACAAGGTATTGTGAATATCAAACTCCAAGCGATAGGCTGACTAAATTATTGATCTGAGTATCGATTAAGAGAGAAAATTGCATTATGATGAACTCGGTGTTTTCTTGATTGTCTACGGAATATAATTATTCCACGGCGAAATTGAAACTTGCTGCTTCATTGCGAACCCTCATTAGTTCGAACAGAGCGTGGAAGTTCATGTGTGCCAACTCGGAGTGATGCCGGCATAAACCATTTCAAGTTCATCGCTGTACTAAATTTATTGTTATCTCTGACAGATAATTTTATAAGGTGACATTTGAAAATAGCCTGCGAAAGGTAATATTATTAACGCTTTACGAGCAAGGTACAGTATTTATTATTTTTAGTAGTGAAACTGGTTGAGAGTGAAGGTTCTAACATGAAATTATTATTTGAAATAACTCAGAATAAGCTAAATGCAGGTATCGAAGTTTAAGCTAGCTTAGACCTATTTCACGTGCTGCGAAAGCACGTACCAATGTAATTATGGGATTGCAAATGAAAGAAGGATTATGAAATGGGGAGAGATGGAAGAACAGAAGCAACGTTTATCCGAATCAAGTTCGTACCTTCAGATTTTAATAAAAAATTGCTTTACATAGTGGTACGTCAGCGATCGTCCCATAATTTGATGTTTTAACGGTATGCGTGAATCACTTCCAATCTCAGGATTGTAATTGTATTTAGATTTCCCAATGCACTGTACTTCATAAAAATAACTCGGCACAGAGACTTGTTATATTTTTATTCGCATACCCATCAGTACACATAACATAGGGACGTTCTCTTTTCAAACATTATAAAGTAACTGTTTCACGAAAGCAAGATCCAATACTGAATACACTGTCCGTATCTTTGAGTGCATTCTCTCGGCCAAAGTTGAAATCATACTGCTAAAATTCTCTCCTTTCATCGATGTCAAAAAATTGAATTTGTAATCAGTGTTCATGCAAAATGCACATGCGTTTATTCTAACTTACTTCTAGTTGTACTCAGGTCAAAATATCAACTCTTCTACCTGCAGGAATGATTTTTTAATTTTTCAAGAGTCTTGTACAACTAACTGCAGCTTTTAACTGCCTCATATTTCAAAAGATGTAATATTGCATTGCTTGCCAGCAACGCTGTTCGTAACTCAATAGCAACATCACACAAAAATCGTTAGAAAGAACCACGGATTTCGGAAAGTATTTTCAAGTTACATTAAGCATATGTGAGGTCTTTATTCTATTTGGGAGGTCACTTTCCGTAGCAAGCAGTTGTGCGAACGAACCTGGCTCTAATAACCGACTCGATAACGCCGAACTCGTTGGTTGTAGCTAAGTTATACTTGTACAAAATTCACTTGGTTACTTCTTGACAACCAATCATTCAACATCCGCTCAATTGCTGTGTATCAAAATTTATTCAAAGTATAATACTGCGTATAAGCTTTTCCAAATTGATCGTTCATCCGTAGATTTTTGTTCTTTCCATTTTAATTTTACAACTTAATCAAAAGCAAGCTTGATCCAAAAGATTGACGAGTATACTCGATCATTTTTTTGCATAGAAGGGACAATGGATAAAAAGTAATCAGACACATGGAACTGATGAACAGACATACACACATACACACACACGCACATAGGCATGAAGAAATTTATGAAACTACTCGATTTAGGATGCGCACCTCAACAGCAGACTTGAGAATCTTTCGAAAACCTAATACAGTATCTTACCGACCTATAGCACCGTCTACGGACACTACAGAGTTTCATTTTACAGTCATCTTACACCCCAAATTTAAAACTTTATAACAATCACCCGGACTAACTGAAAAGGTCAAATCTATCTGCTCGGAAACCTTTTTCTGCCGTTAAGCAGGTATTTCTTCTCCAAGTCTTATCCCGTTCTAATTAGTCAGGAATGGCAAGTAGATGAGAATTGTTCATAAATAGTGAGAGCAAAGGTTCTTCCAATAATTCTCTAATTCATTGCTGAGTTTCTCTGTAAATTTTATGACAACTACAATAAGCATCCTTTCTGCAACATAGTTAGACACAATATCATGCATTCGCTGCTTGATTGTCCTCCGTGAATATTTCTCGGGCTGACTAATATTCCATTGTTTGATTCACACTTCATTTATGCTGCTCTTAATCTATTCAGTAACCTCTTTTGAATTCCTCTGCGATTGATTAACTTTCCTAAAAAGAAGATTTTGCGTAGCAACTGAGTCATGCTTCTGCGATCTAAACCTGAAGCTTCTGATCGACAAGCCACGACCGTTCAATTTCTGCCGAAGAAATCAATATACATTCAAAATGAATATACGAAATTGACTTTTTCTGCTGAGATAATCTTGCTCTTACAGTATATCTTCCGTCGAAAAATCTTATCTTGGCCATAAGTCATCAGATCAGAAGAACAGTGGTCTGTACACCATAGAAATTCACTTCTTGCTCGTTCTCCAGCAGAAAAAGATTCTGCTTCACCTCTTTGAAATGACATAACGGCAGATTCAGAGTTGAAATGGGCTACTACTACAGTTCTCAATTTTTTATAATAGTCCTCTGAAACAGATTTAAAAAATAGGAATCAGTTTCAAGCTTTGGTTATTGAACGGTTTGATTAAATGTGTCCAATAGCTCTAGACAGAAATATGGCGCAGGCTTTTGCTTTTAATGGTCAAATAAACTACGTGTATATAGAGTTGAGCATGCTTCCTATTGAATACTAACGAACTTGGGTGGTTGCTATGAGCATGCTAGGGTCTTTCGCGACGAATTTGCCACAGCTAAATAGAGTTGACTGCCGAAATTTTCGGGTTCACTACTCTTTCTAGCACGACGGGACCCCAAATTCCCGCCTGGATGTACCGCAGAATGTTCTGCAGGATTGATAGTAGCTCGCCGCCGCGTGCAGGTAGATGATTAATAGTGTAGAATTGTTGCGAATTGTGCTAGCTCTAGCAACTGACCCCGTGTCTCCATGTCCGTCTACTATAGCTAAGGTGAGCCTTGGCAATAAATTCGTGTTATCTTTTATTTCGACGACGACGATTAAGTATATAGAAATTAGTTGTTGTAACTGCTAATCAATTACAAGTAACTACCATAGATTAATTAATTTCATAGAACTAAATTAAATATTTCAACAGTCGCAGTATCTGAGCTGCTTGATACATACAGTCGTTCGCTGTTTGTTCTTTATGAATGATAGTGAGCCCATACCGAGCGAATAGCATACAGCAATGCTAGCACGCGCGGAAACTTCGCTCAGAAGCAGTCGAAATTGCTTTGCTGCCCGGCGGCATAGCCGATTTTAGAGACCAAAGCTGATACCTCTTCGAGCCGATTTTTTGAAACCGATCAGAGCCGCGGCTCAAATTTGATAATGCTGTACCTTGCACCTTCAAAATTAGTGTAGTTTAGTAGGGTCGCCGTGGTGTCGCTTCGAAACCACTTCATTCACTGCTGTTTTCGACCAGATAAATACATAATTGCAGTGTCGTATAATTTCCGGGCTTGTCAGTGCTGCATAGTAGATAATGACTGTGTTTCAATTTTAATTTAAATTTCATCAGTTGTTTTCATATCACTCTGATTTCATACTTTTGCCTAGTTTTCGATGTAACTCTGGATAGTATGTCTATGTATGGCCTCAGTCAGTCAACAATTGCTGAGAGCGCTACGAGTTCTGTGAAAAAGCATGGTTGGAGCTGTTTTGGTTGCTGTAAGTAAAAGTAATGATAAAACAACCGCACTTTAGTCGAGGCGCGAAATGCTCTACCCACCGCCATGTGTGGCCTACCCGCAAATATGGTCAATCGCACAAACTTGGCTGGGCGCCGGGGCGCGCGTATTCCTGCTCAGTCTCGTCGGCGGTTCCCTCTTATTGATAGCACCTTCAAAGTTTCTTTTGACACACAACTCTGGTCGAACGGATGCTGCAGCGAGCCGCAATCTATCTCCCGAACTTCAGGCGCCGCGGCGCGAAGATTCGAATTAACATATAATGGACTCACGGCCGAAGACTGTCTAAGTGCCACAACGCAAACGTTGTTACGCGAACGTTATCGTGAATTAAGCGCTGTGTATACAAGGATGAAACGAGTTGTGGACCCTGAAACCACAGGTCAATTTGTTTTGGAAAACACAGAAGGTAACGGCGACATTGCCTCTCGCGTTCATAATTTGAACCGTTGTATCGCTTATCATGTTCGAGAAGTAGAATGCTTGCGTGCCGTGATAAATGGCAACATGGAACTCAAGGCGAAGTGGAAATGTGGTTCGAGAAATGCGAGCCTATTCACGTGCGGTGGTGAATAAACTTTTCCGTCGGAAGGTCGCAGGAACTTTAGTCAACCGGACAGTTGGAACAGTCGGCGTGGAGAATTATTGCCCAAGCTCCGCGGCGCAAGGTGCAAGTCAACGCATTTTGCGAAGTGCTCCTAGCGCATCAGCGCAACAAAGGAAATTGTTTCCTACAGCGTATATGGACCAAAGCGCAAGTATAGACCGTGAACAGAGGATGAGAGACGCAGGATTAGCGAAACCACCCCTGGGTGAAAGACTCATAGCGCTACGTGTCGCCTTTTACAACGAGAGGAATGTTGATTTTGCTCTGTCGGTGCATGAACTATCCAGAACGTCAGGATGACCGACGCGCAGCTCGCCAGAGGAAAAATTATCGAAAGAAAGCTGTACGTGCGTACTGTCGTGGAATTGACCTTCATAATCGTGTTCTTGATCCTCTTTCTGACGATGACCGTGCCCCCTGTGCTTGTAATTGTGTCTTGTTATTGTTTGCGTAAATCGAATTTCATTATTTCAACAGTTCTATTTTGCACGTTTGATTTGTAACTCGGTTATGGTCCTATTCACTTCATTCGCCGCGGAGATTTGGTGTCTTTACGCCGTGACGCATTGGTCCGCATTTATACAGAGTGGTGCTCGAAGTATCCACTATTCCCATTTCACAAAATGTTTCCCGGTAAGTAGTAGATTTAATAATGCAGGTTGCATGTTCTGTTTCGTCAATTCGTGTGCGAGGTTATCATTTGAGCGGACGAAACCAATTTTTGAAATCTATCTGTTGCGGTAGGATTGTCTTGCAGCGTGGATGTCGAGCATAATCCTTTTCTCCCTGGTTCGTGAACCTCTGCTGATGATATCAAAAAATGACTTGGATCGGTCAAAAGGTGCATAGGAACTGCGCGCTGGAGAGAGAGAGTTCTAGTTGGGAAGAGAGTGCCAGTGCATCGTCAAACATATCGGCGAATGCGATAACATATACGGAAAGGATGGAACGCGCGACTCGTCGGGATTTATAACTCTTAAATGAGATCGGTATTGCAGCGTTTGACTAGTAGACGAGGAGAACGATTGTTCCAAGCTGCGACGAGAGCTCGTCATTATTCGCAAATGCGGCATCTGAATATCCTACAATCCTCAAATTCTATGTGCCGAGCTTCGGGAATAGAAGATCTGCGACATTGTTGTGCGCATATCGAATGGTGGAGTTTAGACTTGGGATAGTTGTAACTGGACATTATGATGTTGAATGCGAATTTGCTACACTATGAGAACGTGAGCGCAAATTCGAAGTGAGCGGACGTGACGACTGATTTCAAAACCGAAATGCGTTTCTTTTTAAGCTGTTCGAAGATTACTTCTGAGCGAGTACGCTTGATGATGAATAGCATGCCGTTGCGATTTTTCAAATTGACCCGGTATGGGAAGTAAAATGATTCTTAAGTGCAGTAATGCCTAGTTTGTTCTCACCTACTTTCTGACATTTTCCAGTTATGTTGGGTAAAATCTCAAGTGAAGACCGTGCTATTCTCATACATAGAAAAAAATTCAGCATGGCATCCCAATTACGGCTCTTCTCACCCTGACAAATGACAAATAGAACTTTCACAGTACCACAGGCTATGTAACTGAAGTAGATAAGGTTTTCCCGCGCATTTGTACCAGTCTCAAAAATTAGGTGGCACTTCTTTCATGAGTTGAATTGATTGTGGTGACATCCACCGACAGCGGTTGAGGCCACACGGAAAGAGGGCATTGGTCGCCAGGCCTCTTCATTACCACCAAGAAATCCAGCAAGCAATGACAATTGCATTGTAGCTGATAATGCTCATACCGGCTTGTTGTGCTTCATTGACAGCCAAGTACACTGAGGAGTATCTTAGCCAAGAATGAAATTTGCACATCAACCAATTTGAGAGCACAAATCGGAATAAAAGCAATGAAACAGGGATCTTGGAAAGACCAGTTGAAGAAGTTGATGTAGAAGATCGCCACATTGGCAGGGACATTAAGAAGTTCGATGGTAATGATCGGACCAACTCGGGTTTGGCACATTCGAACCCTGATGCTGAAAACAGTATTCGAGATTTGGAACACAGCGGTTTTTCTCGAATAGAACTGGCCTATTGTATGGGCTTTCATTACAAACTATAGTTTATTCAGGTTTTCGAAAACGTAATATCATAAAGTTTGTATATTGCTTAAAGATTATGCCCCGGAGTCACAAGGTGCGCGAACAATTGTTCTGCCGAGTTATGCAACGGTGCAGCTTCTGAAGTTGAATAATTCCATAGCCAGGCTACTTCCGTCCTTTCAACCAGTTTCCATCGACGTAGCTTCTAACAATGTGGATAAGGCCGAATCTACAGAGCGAAGCTCAAATGTACGATTCATGGACCCATCCATGTATACTTCAAATGACTTTGCAAAACCGGCATTTTTTACTATTTCTTATCAAACTCGGCAAGTGCGAGAAGTGAATCTGCGTTAGAAGAGCTGAAGCTCCCACAAGTGGTACTAAGGACATGTTTGGATACTTTACCACTTGTTCGTGATCGATAGTAATTGTATGGAAATTTGAGGAAAATTGTCGTAGATTGCACAGCACATGCATCCTGCATTTCCATGGCTCGAAGATGAGATTTCAACGTTATGCAACTGACAACGCATGAGTCAGTTAACACTGCAATTTAATCTTGTTTTAATGGGTTCATGCACGCTTTGTGGGTGGACTAATCATGAACAGTAAGCCTCATATTTGCTTTCAATGTTTGACAGGCGAGATAATGTGGGTGTAGGAAACTGGTGTGGAAGTGAGGACTTAAAGATATCAACCTAATCAAACGGCTTCGGACATACCTTCGAGTCTCAATGATGATGTGGATGGCCGCATTTTCTGTTCTCTTCATTCCATTCTGAGGCCCGGTGCGAGTGACAGTCAGAGCGCAAAAATAATTTTTCCTTGAGATGTGGTTGGATTAATCAATGCACACCAAACTGAACAAAAAGTAATATCAGTAATTTTGGCGCTATTGAAGAAGGATTGCAAAGAATTTTACTAGTCCATACGGTATTGACCTGTGCAGATTCCAGTCCTCGATTTTGCATCTCCCTTCGCCTAAATGATGGACATGAACTTACGGCATCAAACATTATATTCCAGGTTTTGTTCCCTCGCTCTAGTGCATGCTATGCACGTGTACATCACGTACAGTTAAAAAATGGAGGAGAGATCCTAAAAGGACAAGGCGATTACACGGTGAAGAGCAGTTTCGGGTTGATGCAGAGTGATCAACCTTACGCCATTTACCGTATGATTACGTATTGGGATTGTTTTGATATAAGGGCTCGTGGATGGATTCATTCACAGAAAGCTACATGTACTGTTTAAAGTCATGCACAATGCATCGCTTTAGAATAAATTATGTAAGCACAATTTCGCTCTTCCGGGCTCGGTTAAAGCTAACGACGTTCTGCGGTGCTTTATACCTGATATTGTAGCCGGAGCTAGAAAAGGGTTCTGCTTTGTAGATGCTTTGGGTGTAATTCGTCGAGTGTTAATAGACTTGGTAGGAGTAATCGGGCACACGAAGGCCTAAAACGAAGGGCTCAATATAGTTGGACAGACAGGAATTGCTTCCTATCATTTGTGTTTTTGTAATCGGACATTCTCGCAAAGTTTTGGACACAGTACACAGAATTGTATATCCATGACTCCTGGACTTCGTTTCGATCATTGTCAAGAATGCGTACAGTAGCCAATAGGCAGCTACAAGAGCAAATGTACTTACAAATGGGCATACGCAGCCTCACACTAGCAAATCATTGTTCTTTTTTGTGTCTGTTAAGAAATTTGAGATCGTGAGGAAAGAGATTGCTTCCAGCTCATCTGCACCTGAACAAGATTTAGTACCCTTATGCATGGATCCGTTTTCCGCATCTTTCGTGGCAGTCGGTTACTTCTTTTTTAGTCTTACGCGAGATTAGCGTATCGCCATCTGCCATAAAAGGATGTGCGAGTTTAAATAGAGCAACGCCTGAAGGAGACATTATTTCAAGTGTTTAATTGTCCATTTCGCATTCTATTCGAAAAAGCTGGAGCTGCTTTGCTTTCATATATTACTATGTCGGATACGGTTAAGCTTTTGTTTATTGCTGCTCTTATGTGGATGCATCATATAACTAATTCTACATCCCCATCGAGGTATATCGTACTACCAGCGAATCTCATTGCCGTGTGAGCAGAAATAAGGGGTAGGACACAAGACTGTCCGAGAAAATGCAGTGATGTGTTTCGAAGAACCATGAGCGTGACCTCAGTACAGACAGAGGTTATAGATTGCATAAAAATTATGCAGAAATTCAAACAACTTTCTGAATGAGGTCTAGTTTCGCGTAGCGACAGTCGGAAAACGAAATTCGCGAGAAATCGCTCTGCTACGCTGATGATCGAATTTTCCGCGAAGTTGCCGTACGAGCTATCGACAAACCGAATGTACATCGGTTTCTTGGGCCGGCTATTACTGCTCTCTCCATCCGGGGTCATGATTTATGGTATATGAGCTCGATAGTGAATGAATGCATCAATTTATAAAACGAGAGATCGGAAGATCTTATTGTCGAGAACGTTCTGCGCTGTGGCGACAAGCAAGCATCATCGCATCGAAACCGGTACCATATTCGTCACTTACTATTTCCGTCCAAAGAATAGTTATCTCGTGGCTTCTTACCATCGCATGCATTGCTTATTCTATGCAGATTTCTGTGAGAATGAATGTTTTGGTCTATACTCCCTCAGCTCGAAGTGCTCCGGATCTGAACATGTGCATCACCTTTCCATACTTTTCACTAATGTTCACAAAAGTGACTGCTCGTTTTCGTGTATTCAAATAGCCAATGACACAACTACACATCCAATTATAGAAGTGAGCGAACACTATTTCGCAATTCTCGGCCTGGAACAAGCCTTCGCTCTTCCCCTCGGCTGATAGCTTCTTCCATTTTCACTGCGGCAGATGAATATTTGACATGAAAAGCCTCTAGGTATATCATGCTAACGTAAGTCACCGAAATTAATTTTTGGTGTAAGTAAAAACATACAAAATCAGGCACGCTACAAACCCTGAATGGCTAATCTACGAATACTGGTCTCCATCTCTTCCAACCAACACATATTATTCCGCCTGTTACTTCAAATAGCACTCTCTTCCCACCATTTTACCGCTCAACACTAGTACTGTCATAGCAATCCCGGAAACTAATGGCTCATCTCGTATACCGTACTTTTCTACCATACCTGAACCTCAAACCAGTCCACCATCTTCACTAACGCCTCGCTTTTCAGCTTCCTACGAATTTTTTCGCTCCTTAATTCAATTCCTGCACGGGAGTTTGCGATGCGGACTTTGCTGAAAAGCAGACACTTTCCGAAGTTCCATCGATTCAATGCAAAAAGAGTAGACAATATATTTCATTTGTTTCAGTTTCTCCGAACTCAAGCAATACAATTGCTCAGACATTGCGGTTCGTTTATGTAGGGCGCAAGTCGTTATTCGATTTCAGAGCTTTCATTTATCATGTGTACTCTAATGACTTATGCGGAGGCTCAGGTTTTCCGTCAGTTCATAATGATATCAATAATCTGGCATTCTTCACCAGAAGAGTTCAAAACGCGATTCTGAGATTTTTTTCTCCCGTTTAAAAGCAATAGAATTCAATCTGGATATCAAACTCACAGAATCAGTAGGAAAGACCTGAAGATTCATACCCAAATCAACCCATACAGCTATATACATTCCAAGCGCTATCCTCAAAAAATCAACACATGGCATCAAAACTCGTCGATTTGTTCTAAGTGAAACCAGTAAATCACTTTACATATTCGGTACTTTCTTGACTACATACTCTGTGCAACGTCCTGTCTGCTGGGTTGGTTCACAATGGAGTTCGGAATTCGCCCCTACCCCTGATGAAGCGTCGACCAATTACTATTTTGAAGACATATCTGCGCTTAAGGTGGAAAACGAACCTAGTACTATCACTGCTGATAACGTGTGTCATAGGCCACAAAAGAACCAACTTGCGCCTATTCTATCCTACAGAAATTTGACTTTCATGTAGCGCGCATTGCCAAGGAGTCTGATAACCTCATTACATGGGGAACTGTTGTACTGAAAACACCATTCGTGGCTTTTGATGGCTGTTCGAATTGGTACGACCACTTTACTCATGCTCAATCCCTGAACAAAAAGAAACCGTTTTGCATTCATTCACATCATCTGCTTGGGCGCAGCCGCATAAATACAGTTTAACAACAGATAATGCTCGTATGGTTGCATCTAAAAATCCTGTATCGTGAATTGCAACTCATATCAAAAAGCAATTGTCTAATGTAAACTTAAGAATTTTGATTGACAATTTACGGTACAACAGCAACACAGTATTTATCCCAGTTAGAAAGCAATCACGATGGCAAGATACAGCCGCGAAATATACCAGGCAAATGGCGAAAATTAGCTAAATTTATGGGTTGTGATGTAGAAGTGCAATACAATTCGCTCAAGAGAATCCAGACATATGTCAACGATCATGATCTTATAGAGGAAATACATGACGGAACATATATTTATTGCGATGCGAACATCGAAAGAATTTTTTTCTGTGGAGTGCTATCGTTAGAATATCTTATGAAAAACCTGATTAAGATGCACAGAAGCCCTGCAAAGAGAGCGAATCCCTTACATTTTACTTTGTTGGTTATGGTGTACAATATTCAAACACTTAGTCAAAAATATTTGGTGACACTGAGCAACACCGAAATCGAGCGCAGCTATACTGCAAATTTCGATGGTATGTACGTCTATTTCTTCCGAAATGAAGTGGTTGCAAGGAACAAGAAAATATTCCCTCGACACATGGTCCAAATCCCCAACGGAAAAATCGATCTTCTAATCAATCAAGACGTATCATCATATTTCCCAGTACCTGTGATGAGCGCTTCAGAAATAATTCAACACATCAAGGAACAAGTCAAGGCGGAACATTTACCGCAAACTGAGATAGTAAGGTTTGAATCTAGTAGGTAAGAGCAATTTACACTAGACGAAGAACTGAAAGCAATACTCTGACGAGGTACGTTACGTAAATGTGAGTTAGGTCATGTATTGAGAGAAATTGCAACATGGCCAACTGTTGAAACAGATCGAAACTACTTGAATCTAGCATGCTGCGCAACCAGACGACTATGCAGGTCTATTATTCAAAACGCCAAACAACAGGAATATGAATAAAAAATTCGAATCCGTACCGGACAAATGGTTTCCTGCCGAATCAAAAGTTAGCGCCAATTGTTGGGGATAACATGATAAGCATGGCCGCTACTATGGATAAAATTTGGCGCTATGCACTTCTGAAGTAACTAGCTGGCATAATATTCGAAGATGTAAATTAGATGCGACACTATTTGCCCTCTGAAACGGACAAGAAAGAATTACTTATTAACATTGGCACATTTGCCGTCAAGATTTTACTGGAACACTGACTCTTACCCGCAAATTACCTCACCCTACAGTACTTCCTCGAGGTCTCTCTCTACCATCGCACAACATATGAGTTTTACTGGGGAACGGTCGACGTAACTACTCGTTGAGAAGTCTGCGAAGTAATCGAAGTAAATTAATGTTCAGATTTGCCGAATTAAGCATATAGATATTCTAAGTGACAAATAATACCGAATATGAGCAGCGTATATGCTCCTTGGCGACTTACGCCTTGTAAGCTTCAATTGGCACTGAGATGGTACATGATAATCCACAAAGCGCTAAATTAGAATCCTCGTTGCTTTGCTACTGTTCACATGATTTGCAATTTGTAATGTAGAACATCGATAGCTTTGAATTACACAAACGAATCGCAATCAGGACCGGAATAATCGAAAATTGCGAGTACAATTTGGAAATCGCTATTTTATAATTGAAATTGTGGATTAGTGAAGGCTCTGTAATTGAATTAGTTACCTTAGTTCATTGAAATAAAAAAACCATTCTTTCCTTTGATGGTGACTTGGACTGTAATTTGGGCTATGCGCAACCTGGGTAGGTACTCGCGTACAGCACTGTTCAGGAAGAGTGCTGTAAGAAAAACATAGATTTCCCTAAGAACTTGGCGAACTTAAACAGAGTAATATTTTAACAATTTATGTGCGAGAGTGACACATTGTAAATACCCATAAGTACCGCATTGGCTACGAACACTGCAAGGCGTATCATGAACACCCAAGCAAAAGTAGAGTAAATGAAATAAAATACTTGAGCGATAGTAACAGAGAATTTTGAGAACAAGCTTTTCCCACCGTCATTAATCCACTGAGCATGTGCGAAAACAGGAATAAATGAAACAAGAGAATTTGTTGGATGTGCATGAATCATCGCTAGGCTAGTAGTCTATACTCGCGAGTCGAATAGTGGACATGATAATACTTTCTGTACTTCAACCAGCATGCGATAGGGGTTGACATGGCCCTCAGTTTATTCGTGCTGAGATCAAATAGGGTGTGTAGCAAGAACCCCTTTAAAATGCAAATGCTTTACTTACGACTGTGCTGTCACGACCGTCATCAAAGAACCTTGATTTTTAGTTTTATTTTACCATTTATGCTTTGAAAACATTTAGTGTTGCCATTCGATTTTATTCATTTCCTACGATATTTTAGTGCATCCAAAATACTGTACAGGATGACATTACTAGTCAGCAGTACTGTATTTACTTGCATCAATATTAGCTTCTATGATTCAACTAGCTTAGTATTCCTACGGTAGTGTTAGTGTAAGAGTATAGAAACATACTTATTTCTACGCTATCAAAACTGTATCAGCATTTGGTCACTAAAAGCTGGTCGGAGTTCCCAACTCACACATGGAATTCTGAACAACCCGACAACTACCCTCCTGTACGTAAGCCGCTAGGTGCAGACCTTAGAGCTGATATGGGAGACTGTTGATCTACCCTTACCGCTATCTACGCGCTACACGTCCATACGGCCACCGTAGGAAATAGTACTCTACATCTACATCCGACATCGTGTGTGTGCACGACATGTGCAGCTTTTTGTGGCTGCAAAGAATCTTTAGCTGTTCGGTGAGCTGCGCAAACAGTGTGAAATTTCTGTAGGGCTTCAAGCATTTTATTGAAGGCAATTTCACGGTGCTCTTCGGTGCCTAATGTTTATCGACCGGGAAGCGACGAGGTATGGCTTGTCAAAAGCAAATGTAGAAAAAATGCAAGACAAGCCCGGGCAGCAAGTCAAATTGCACCAGAAGAGCTTCGAACGCCGTTTACGACACTTCTTTGAAGATTTCAGAATTACTTTTACCATCAAAGCCGGCTCCCGGCAAATGTCTAACCCACGCGGTTTAGCCGGATAGTGAAAAGTACTTGCAAACGGCAGATTTACGTAGTACAGTGCTCGCTTTCTATATGACCCATGGGTCTTCGGTGATGGAATTCATGGAATACTTCTGTAATGCGTGTAGGTGCCCTATTTTGGTTTGGCATGCAATAAACCGATTCCGTAAAACACTGCAGTGAAAGCCATTTCGCGTGCGTCCGAACCGAAGTATGAGCGCCCGGGGAGGGGGGATAGGTAAAATTTTGCGATGAGCGGCCGACGGCGGACTGGACGTTTTCAATACCACAACGAGCGCGATTGTCGTGGTTCGAAAAGCATGCTATTCTACAGGAATATAGAAATAGAGGCATACGAGGTGGTATTGAAAAGATTAAGAAAGTGCAAAACTAGGCAGTAGCGACTCTCCGATTGAAGAAACATCCACCGTACAAGACTATTATGCGCGTCTTGTGCGATGAAAAAAACATTGTACAGTGGAATAATTTTGAAGGGAACCGGAAGAAAAAGGTATGGTGTGTCACGAATAGTGTTTTAGAAGAAGAATTGCGATTGTGGGTAATACGAATCTAGAACCGTGGCGTATTTCTCAATGACATTGTAATACAAGAGAAGGCTGAAAGAGTACAATGCGCGCTGAATTAATCCCTCCCACCCCAAGAACAATCAAATATGCAGTTTAGCAATGGTTGGCTCTACTTGTTTAAACAGCGGCATAACCTTAAGTGTTTCAAGTCTTATGAAGAGCAAGAAGATGCAGATGATGAAGGGGCACGCGCGGCAATGCCGCGGTTTTGGCAGCTCGCTGCACAGTATAGCCTCGCTGATATTTTTAATGCCGACGAATTCGGCCTTTGTTACAGCGCAGCACCGAAATCAACTATCGGCCAGACGCCATCTGCCGGGCCGCAAAGTTAACAAGGACAGAGCAACTTTCTTGGTGTGCACAAACGTTGATGGGAGCGAAAGTATCCTTCCTCTTCTCGTCGACCGGGCTCGTAGGCCAAGGTGTTTTGGAAGGGTGGAGGAAGAAGTTTTGAATTTTGAGTACGATTATGGGAGGAAGGATTGGATGAACACAATGATATTCACCCGATGGCTTTATCGATCAATGCACATATTGGCAGTACTTCTGAAAGGGAGGTATTGCTGTT
>JAAUYH010099158.1_pt1 | contig 32935 bp, 28 predicted proteins | sample 7278061 | NCBI WGS metagenome assembly JAAUYH01 (sample SAMN14350203, study PRJNA611818) | marine sediment metagenome | isolation source: surface marine sediment (0.6m) | place: French Polynesia: Moorea | collected 2018-08 | reverse complement strand
TCTTCATCATCGGCGGCAACCCGGCCGAGGCGCACCCCGTTAGCCTCCTTCACGTCCTGAAAGCGAAAGAGGAGAACAACGCGCCGGTGATCGTCTGCGATCCGCGCTTTACGCGCACTGCGGCCCACGCCGACGAATACGTCCGCTTCCGTCCCGGCACGGACGTGGCCCTCGTCTGGGGCATCCTCTGGCACATCTTCGAGAACGGCTGGGAGGACAAAGAGTTCATCCGCACCCGTGTCTGGGGCATGGACCAGATCAAGGAAGAAGTCGCCAAGTGGACGCCCGAAGAGGTCGAGCGTGTGACCGGCACCCCCGGTTCGCAGCTTCGCCGCGTGGCGCGCACCATGGCCAACAACCGCCCCGGCACCGTGATCTGGTGCATGGGTGGCACCCAGCACACCAACGGCAACAACAACACGCGCGCTTACTGCGTGCTGCAGTTGGCGCTGGGCAACATGGGCGCATCGGGCGGTGGTACGAACATCTTCCGCGGCCATGACAACGTGCAGGGCGCGACGGACCTTGGGGTTCTCTCGCACACGCTGCCGGGCTACTATGGTCTGTCGGCCGGGTCGTGGGCTCACTGGGCACGCGTCTGGGGCGAGGACCTGGATTGGCTGAAAGGTCAGTTCGCCACCATCAAGGGCGCGGACGGCAAGGACAAGCCGCTGATGAACCAGTCGGGCATTCCGGTGTCACGCTGGATCGACGGCGTCTTGGAAGACCCCGACAACATGGACAACCCCGACAAGGTGCGGGCCATGGTCCTTTGGGGTCACGCGCCGAACTCGCAGACCCGCATGGTCGAGATGAAGACCGCGATGGAGCAACTGGATATGCTGGTCGTGATCGACCCCTATCCGACCGTCTCTGCCGTGCTTCATGACCGCGCCGATGGTGTCTATCTGCTGCCGGCGTGTACGCAGTTCGAGACCTATGGCTCGGTCACGGCGTCCAACCGCTCGATCCAGTGGCGCGAGAAGGTTGTCGATCCGCTCTTCGAATCGAAGACCGATCACGAGATCATCGGGCTCTTCGCCAAGAAGTTCGGGTTCCACGACCGGATCTTCCGCAACATCTCGATCGAAGATGACGGGGTCACCCCCAACATCGAAGATACGCTGCGCGAGATCAACCGCGGCATGTGGACGGTTGGCTATACCGGCCAGTCTCCGGAGCGGCTCAAGCTGCACATGGAGAACCAGCATACCTTCGACCGCACGACGCTTCAGGCGATCGGCGGTCCGGCCGACGGCGACTACTATGGTCTGCCATGGCCTTGCTGGGGAACGGCCGACATGGGTCACCCGGGCACACCCAACCTTTACGACATGTCCAAGCCGGTCTCTGAAGGCGGTCTGACATTCCGGGCGCGCTTCGGCGTCGAGCGGGATGGCGACAACCTTCTGGCCGACGGTGTCTATTCGGTGAATTCGGAAATCCAGGACGGATATCCCGAGTTCACCATGCAGATGCTGATGGACCTTGGTTGGGACGGCGACCTGACGGAAGAGGAACGCGCGGCGATCGATGCCGTCGCGGGGCCGAAGACCAACTGGAAGACCGACCTTTCGGGCGGCATCCAGCGGGTTGCGATCAAGCACGAGTGCGCGCCCTTCGGGAACGCGAAAGCCCGTGCGGTCGTCTGGACCTTCCCCGACCCGATACCGCTCCACCGCGAGCCTCTGTACACCAACAGACGCGACCTGGTGGCGGATTATCCGACCTACGAGGACCGGAAGTTCTATCGTCTGCCGACGATGTACGCTTCCATCCAGAAGCAGGACTTCTCGAAGGATTATCCGATGATCCTCACATCCGGCCGTCTGGTCGAATATGAGGGCGGCGGGGACGAGTCGCGTTCGAACCCGTGGCTGGCGGAACTCCAGCAAGACATGTTCGTCGAAATCAACCCGCGGGACGCCAATAACCTTGGTGTGCGGGATGGCGCGCAGGTCTGGGTCGAAGGTCCGGAAGGCGGCAAGGTCAAAGTGATGGCCATGGTCACCAACCGAGTGGGTGAGGGCGTTGCCTTCATGCCGTTCCACTTCGGCGGTCACTTCCAAGGCGAAGATCAGAGGTCGAAATACCCCGACGGGGCCGACCCCTATGTCTTGGGTGAATCCACCAACACAGCTCAGACTTACGGGTATGACTCGGTCACGCAGATGCAAGAGACCAAGGCCACGCTCTGTAAGATCTGGTCGGCATAAGGAGGAAGAGAGAAATGGCAGCAAGAGCAAAATTTCTCTGCGACGCCGAGCGCTGCATTGAGTGTAATGCCTGCGTAACGGCGTGTAAGAACGAGCACGAGGTGCCGTGGGGGATCAACCGCCGAAGGGTGGTCACGATCCAGGACGGTGACCCTGGTGAGCGTTCGATCTCGGTCGCCTGTATGCACTGTTCGGATGCGCCTTGTATGGCGGTTTGTCCGGTCGACTGCTTCTATCAGAACGAAGAAGGGGTCGTCCTGCATTCGAGGGACCTGTGCATCGGGTGTGGTTACTGCTTCTATGCGTGCCCCTTCGGCGCGCCGCAGTTCCCGCAGGCCGGCAACTTCGGCAGCCGCGGCAAGATGGACAAATGTACCTTCTGTGCCGGTGGTCCGGAAGAAACGCACTCGACGGCCGAGTTCGCCAAATACGGGCGGAACCGGATCGCCGAAGGCAAGCTTCCGATCTGTGCCGAGATGTGTTCCACCAAGGCGCTTTTGGCGGGTGATGGCGACGTCGTGTCGGCTATCTACCGCGAGCGTGTGGTCGCCCGCGGCTTCGGCTCGGGCGCCTGGGGTTGGGGCACCGCCTACGACCAGAAGGACGGCTGATCCGTTCGTAAGAAAGGAAGGCGCGGGGGCACCCCCCGCGTCCTCCATTTCCGGAACCAGACCGTCGAGAGTGGTCTGGCCTTCAACGTTGAAATTCCGTTCCGCTTTCGCTTTGCGACTGCGGAACCGCAGCACAGACCGAGGACAACCATGCGTGCCGTTCTGACACTGATCCTGGCCCTTTTTCTGGCTTTCCCCGCAGTCGCCCAGGAGGCATCCCCCGAACCCGACCGATCCGCGACCGGTGGCGCCCAGACGCTTGAAGACATCATGGCGCGGCAACGCGGCGAGCAGGTCGATAATAGCTTCCGCCAGACCTTTGGCGACCCGGACAGCGCGGCTGGCATCGCGCAGCAATTGGGCACGCTTGGCGGCGCCTCCGACCCCGACCTTTGGCGCGCGCTTCGCTTCAACGAAGCCGATATTTCGGTGTCGGCCGGTGGTGATGTCGCCAAGGTGCTGGTGCAGGACGGCGGCATGGCGTGGTACGAGTTCCGCTCGGGCCCGCTGGCAACCTACGGCGGGCTTCTGCTTTTGGGCACCATTGGATTGCTTTGCCTGTTTTTCCTGGCCCGTGGCAGAATACGCATCGACGAGCCGCTTACCGGGCGCACGGTGGTCCGCTTCCAATTCGTCGAACGGCTGGCCCATTGGATGCTTGCCGGGTCGTTCATCTTGCTGGGCTTCACCGGGCTCTTCGTCAAATACGGACGTGACTATATCGCGCCCTACCTGGGCAAGGACTTCAACGCGGTCCTGCTGGAAGGATCGAAGTTCGTCCACAACAACGTGGCCTGGGTCTTCATGCTGGCCCTTGTGATGGTGTTCTTCATGTGGGTCTGGCACAACTTTCCGAACCGCACCGACCTGACATGGTTCGCGCAAGCGGGTGGCATCATTGGCAAAAAGCATCCACCCGCCAAGAAGTTCAATGCCGGTCAGAAGCTCATCTTCTGGAGCGTCATTCTTCTGGGCGGCTCGATCTCGATCTCGGGGTTGTCGCTGTTGTTCCCCTTCGAACTGCCGCTCTTCGCCAAGACGTTTGCCGTGCTCAATAATGTCGGCGTTCCCGGATGGTTCGGCATGGCACCGCTGCCAACGGTGCTCGCCCCGCAGGAAGAGATGCAACTGGCCCAGGCCTGGCACGCGATTGTCAGCTTCGTGCTGATGGCCATCATCATTGCCCACATCTATATCGGCTCGATCGGGATGGAGGGCGCATACGATGCCATGGGCTCGGGCGAGGTGGACGAGGCCTGGGCGCATCAGCACCACTCGCTTTGGCTGGACGAGGTCAAGGCGAAGGCCGAGGACGCCGCGTCCGCATCCGGCAGGGCGACACCTGCTGAGTGAGCCTTGCCGATGCCGCGAATATTCTGCCGCCTGCTTTCGGTGCCGCTGCTTTTCTTGGCGGCGGCACCCGCTGTGGCCGAGGACTTCACCACCTATAAGGGCCACGGTGGCCCCGTCATGGCGCTGGATGTTTCCCCGGACGGGCAATTGGCTTCGGCGAGCTTTGACAACGCTGTCGGGACATGGCCCGGACCCACATGGCTGGATGGGCACGATGCGGCGGTGACGGCGGTCGATTTCTCGCAAGCGCCCGCGCTCCTCTCGGGCGGCGATGATTTCCGCGTCCTTTACTGGCCCGCCGACCGGTCCGCGCCGGTGGAACTGACCAAGCATCAAGGCAAGATCGGCGCCATTGCGACGGACCCGGGCACGGGCCGGATCGCCACGGCCAGTTGGGACGGCTCGATCCGGCTATTTGATACGACGGACGCGGCACAACCCGATTTCACGATGCAAGAGCTTCTGGGCCATCGTTCCAGCGTCACGGACGTGGCCTTTTCCTCGGACGGGCGGCTTTTCTCGACCTCGTCTGATGGCACCTTGCGCGTCTGGGAGGGATCGGGGGGACAGTTGGCCTCGCGGATCCTTGTGAACCAGGGCTTCGGGATCAATCGTCTGATCGTCACCGACGCGTGGATCGCCTACGGCGCTGTCGATGGCGCGACCCGGGTCGTTGACCACGAGGGGCAAGAGATCGCGGATTTCACGCTGGACCGACGCCCCATCCTGTCGATGGATTATCATGCCGGGACGAACCAGCTTGGGGTGGGCGATGGTCACGGGTTCATCATGATGATCGATACAGCCGAATGGAAGATCACCCGCGATTTTCGCGCCATGCGGCAGGGGCCGGTCTGGGCGCTGGCGTTTTCGAACAATGGCGCGGTCATGCACGCAGGCGGCATCGAGGACGTGATTTATGCCTGGCCGGTCGAGCTTCTGGATCAATACGACCCTGTGGGCGGCGAGACACGCTCGTTCCTGCGGGCCGCCGACAGCATGCCCAACGGCGAGCGGCAGTTCATGCGGAAATGCTCGATCTGCCATGCACTGGACCCCGGGCCGTCGCGCAAGGCCGGGCCGACGCTTCACGGCGTCTTCGGGCGTCGCGCCGGGACGGTGCCGGAGTACAGATATTCGCCGACACTGGACGGATCCGAGATCATCTGGTCCACTGAAACCATCAATGCGCTGTTCGAAACGGGACCGGACCACTATATTCCAGGCTCGAAGATGCCGATGCAGGTCATTGCAAAGCCCTCGGACCGGGCTGATCTGATCGCCTTCCTCAAAAGCGCCACGGCCAAGGAGTAAACCAGATGAAAGCCATGCTGACAGGGTTTGCAGCCATCGTCATCCTCTCTGTCGCGGCCTACTACGGCCTTCAACAGATGGGATTTTCGAGCAAAGACGTCTATTCAAGCGAAAACGTCCGCCTGGATTGACCCGGATGGTGCTGGCGGCGGAGAAGGACGCAGAGAACGACGCCCGGCCCCAGTCCAGGCTGGCCGGTGCCTCGGTGCTTGTGGTCGACGACGAGCCGGGCATGCGCAACTTCCTGGCCAAGACGCTGGGTCCGCGGGTTCAGCGGCTTGACGAAGCGGCCTCGCCCGCAGAGGCGTCCCGGATGCTGGACGAAGCCCATTTCGACATCATCATCCTCGACAACATCATGGCGGGGAAGACCGGGCTGGAGTGGCTCGAAGAACAGAAGCGGCGCGGTCTCTTTTCCGACGTGATCATGATCACGGCCTACGCCGATCTTGAAACGGCGATTGCGGCCTTGCGGGCGGGCGTCGGCGATTTCGTCCTGAAACCCTTCCGGGCCAACCAGATCCTGGGCGCTGTCGAACGCGCGCTGGAGGCCAAGTTCCTGAGACGTGACAACACGCTTCTGCGCCGCGAGGTGACCGGCGATGGTTTGCGCGGGCCGCTTTTGGGGCATTCGCCCACGATGGAGGCCGTGCGCGACATCCTTGTCCGGATGGCGCCCTTGCCGACGCCGGTGCTGTTCACCGGTGCAAGCGGGACCGGCAAGGAACTGGCGGCGCGGCATTTGCACCGACTGTCCGACCGGGCAGACAAGCCGTTTGTGCCCGTGAACTGCGCAGCCATCGCGCCGGACCGGATCGCGTCCGAACTTTTCGGGATGGTCGAGCAGGGGGAAATGGTGACGCCGGGCCTGCTGCTCTTGGCCGATGGTGGCATCCTGTTCCTGGACGAGATCGCGATGATGCCGGAACAGGTGCAGGCGGCGATCCTGCGCGTGCTGGAAGACAAGCGGGTGCGCGCGGTGGGGGCCGAGCGGGAGATACCGCTGGACGTGCGTTTTGTCTTCGCCACCAACTCCGACCTTGAAGCGGCCGTGGAGAGCGGGAAGTTCCGCGCGGACCTTTACCATCGGATCAATGTCATGCGGCTTGAAATGCCGCCGCTTCGCGAGCGCTCGGAAGACATCATCGAACTGGCGTCCTACTTCATCGCGCAATTTGCCAAATCGCTTGGCATGCCGGCGCTGGAACTGAACGAGGCGACGCTTCTGGAGCTGACCCGCTATCCCTGGCCGGGCAACGTGCGGGAATTGCGGAACCTGATCGAGCGGTCGGTCATTCTGGGCGCCTTCCCGCCGGAATTCGCGGGCAAACCCGACGGCGCGGTGGGCGACACGGCCATCGACAACCTCGATCTGGTGATCCAGCGGCACATCATCCACGTGCTCGATCTATGCGACGGAAACCGGGCCGAGGCCGCGCGTCGGTTGGGGGTGTCCCGCAAAACGATCGATCGGAAAATGTCGGCCTGGGGTCGAGCGTGACGCAAGGGTCGTTTTCGCTTGGCGAGGTCTCGCGCGCTCAAGAATCCGATGCGGAACCTCAAGCTTTCTTGCCAATTCGTTAACGTCCCCTCAATAGTTTAAACCGCCTCCACCCACCCTTAGTATACCCGGGGGAGCGATGAAGATTCCCTTTATTTCCCCACGTCCAGAACGACGATGCGGTGAGGAGCCCGATGGACATTCCACTTGTCCGTCCTCCCGGCGCAGGCGGTGTTTCCATCGACCCGGAAATATCCCGGAGGGGTCCGGGGAGGCGTCGTCCATTGTTGCTTGAACCAATGGCGCAATCAATGAACGACCTCCCCGGTTGGTCGACGCGCGCGCGGCGCGCGGCGACATCAGCTTGGAATGTCGCCGCTCATGCCTTCGACATAGAAGTCCATTGTCACCAGTTGCTCGTCCGTGGCGACCTCGCCATCGGCTAGGAACACGGACCCATCCTGCTTGTTGATCGGGCCGGTGAACGGGTGATACTCGCCCGCGGTGATCGCCGCGATCATGGCTTCTGCTTCGGCTTTCACATCCTCAGGGACGACATCGGAGATCTCGCCGATCACCACTTCGCCCTCGGGCATACCGCCCCAGGAGTGGCTGCTTTCCCAGGTGCCGTTGATCGCCGCGCCCACGCGCTTGATATAGTATGGGGCCCAGTCGTCGATGATCGAGGCCACGCGCGGTGAGGGCGCGAAGGCCGACATGTCGGACGCCTGCCCAAAGCCGATCACGCCGTCCGCTTCGGCAGCGGCGGCAAGGGGTGCTGTGGAATCCGTGTGCTGCATGATGACGTCGACACCCTGTTCGATCATCGCCTTGGCCGCATCGGCTTCCTTGGCCGGGTCGAACCAGGTGTAGACCCAGATCACCACCAACTCGACATCCGGGTTCACCTTCTGCGCATGCAGGAAGGCCGAGTTGATGCCCTGGATGACTTCCGGGATCGGGAAGGAGGCGATGTAGCCGATCTTGTTCGACTTGGTCATGCGACCCGCAATCGTGCCGATTACGGCGCGGCCTTCATAGAAGCGCGCGTCGTAGGTGGCGACGTTCGGGTGGTCGCGGCGATAGCCGGTGGCGTGTTCGAACTTCACGTTCGGGAATTTTTCGGCCACGTTGTTGGTGGCATCCATGTAGCCGAATGAGGTGGTGAAGATCAGATTGGCCCCTGAAAGTGCCATTTGCGTCAGCACGCGCTCGGCATCGGCGCCTTCGGGTACGTTTTCTTGAAAGATCGTTTCGACCTTGTCGCCAAACTCGGCTTCGACAGCCAGACGGCCCTGATCGTGCTGATAGGTCCAGCCGCCGTCTCCGATGGGGCCGACATAGACAAAGCCGACCTTCAGCGCGTCCTGCGCGCGGGCCGGAAAGCCCATTGCGGCGGCAGAGGCGGCAGCGGCGCCAGTGGCCAGTAGTGTTCTGCGTTTCATTTCTTGGGTCTCCCTGTAACATGCGAAGCTCCCCGCGGCTTCGCGTCTTGGTAAGTTTCAGCCCGAGGCGTGGAACACTCGACCGAGTGCCGCGGGCGCATTCAGAGCGGCGCGACTGCGGTCGGCCGAGATGAGAACAAGCACCAGGATCGTTATCAGATACGGTGACATGGACAAGATTTCGACGGGCACGTTTGCGCCTGCGGCCTGCAGGTTCAACTGCAAAACGGTCACGCCGCCGAAAAGATAGGCACCGATCAAAACCCGGCCCGCTTTCCAGGAGGCGAAGACCACGATGGCAAGCGCGATCCAGCCCGCGCCTGCCGTCATGCCTTCGGTCCATTGCGGGACGCGGACAAGGCTCAGGTACGCGCCGCCCAGCCCGGCACAAGCACCGCCGAAGGCGATGGCGGCGACGCGGATACGGCGAACCTTGTAGCCCAGCGCATGGGCGCTGTCGTGGCTTTCGCCGACGGCGCGCAGGATCAGACCCGCGCGCGTGTATTTCAGAAAGGCCCAGACCGCGACGACCAGCAAAAGAGAGCCATAGACGATGGGGTCGTGCTGAAAGAGGATCGGGCCGATGACGGGCACGTCGCTCATCAGTGGGATATTCCAGTCCGGGACCGAGGGCGCGCGGATGCCCACGTAGTTCTGGCCCAGAAGCGCCGAGAACCCGAGCCCGAAGAGCGTCAGAGCCAGCCCGGTAGCCACCTGATTGGACAGCAGGACCTGCGTCAGCAGCGCGAAGATCAGCGACAGGGCCATGCCGCCCAACGCGGCAAAGAGAAACCCCAGCGCGGCGCTGTTCGTTTCGACCGCGATGATGAAGCCCGAAACGGCGCCGATGATCATCATGCCCTCGACGCCGAGGTTCAAAACGCCTGCCTTTTCGACGACAAGCTCGCCAAGTGCTGCCAGAAGGATCGGTGTTGCCGCCACCATGAGCGAGGCGATCAGCAGCACCGGGTTGATCGACGTGAGGTCCATCAGGCGACCTCCACCCGGCCGAAGCGGACGCGGAAATTCGTCAGCACGTCTGCGGCCAAGAGGAAGAACAGAAGCATGCCCTGAAACGCCTGAATGGCGGCCGATGGAATGCCCAGCATGAATTGCGACAGCTCGCCGCCGATATAGGTCAGCGCCATCAGCAGGCCCGCCAGCAGGATGCCGACGGGGTGCAGCCGGCCCAGGAAGGCGACGATGATGGCCGTGAAGCCGTAGCCCACGTTGAAGTCGATCGAGATCTGTCCGGCGGGACCGGCGACTTCGAAGAGACCGGCCATGCCCGCAAGCGCGCCAGAGACGCCGAGGCAAAAGAGGATCAGCCGGTTGGGCGAAACGCCCGCGAACCGCGCGGCCCGGGGAGCCTGACCCGCCAGCCGGATGTTGAAGCCCATGATGTGCCGGTTTAGCAGGATATAGGCGAAGATCACGGCGATGAAGGCAGCGACGACGCCCCAATGCATTCCCGTGCCTGCGACGATCTCGGGGTTCGAGGCGGCGGGATAGGCGCTGAGGTTGCGGCTACCGGGAAAACCCGCGCCCTCGGGGTTCCTGAGAAAGCCCAACGCGGCAGAGGCCAGAATGTTCTCGGCCACATAGACCAGTAGGAGCGAGACGAGGATCTCGTTCGTGTTGAATCGCGTCTTCAAGATGCCGGGGATCATAGCCCAGAGAAAACCGCCAAACGCGCCTGCCAGCACCATGGCGGGGAAGATCCACCAGGCCTCCAGCGGATAGACGGCAAGGGCCACTGCCGCGCCGCAGATCGCGCCCATGATGTACTGGCCTTCCGCGCCGATGTTCCAGATGCCCGCGCGGAAGCCCAGCGACAGGCCAATGGCGATCAGGATGAGCGGCCCGGCCTTGATCAAGAGTTGCGGACGCGAAAACGCGGCGAATTGCTCGTTAAAGAGCGGATCCCAGAAGATCAGCTTGATCGCCGCGAAGGGGTCCTTGCCGAGAGCGGCGAACATGATGCCGCCCGCGATCATCGTCGCCAGAACCGCCAGGATCGGCGTTGCCGCGGTCCACGCCTTCGAGGGCTCGGGGCGTCTTTCCAACCGCATCATGTGTGCGCGACCTCCATGTCGTGGGCGCCGCCCATCATCAGGCCGATCGTGTCCATAGTGAGTTCAGAGGTCTCGCGGAAGGCGCTGAGCCGTCCTTCGTTCAGCGCGGCGAAACGGTCAGAGATTTCAAGGAGTTCGTCCAGGTCCTGGCTGATGACGATCACCGCCGCACCGCCTTCGGCGAGGTCCAAAAGCGCTTGCCGGATGGCGGCTGCGGCAGAGGCATCGACGCCCCAGGTCGGCTGGTTGACGACCAGTACCTGAGGGCTCTGTTTGATCTCGCGGCCGATCACGAACTTCTGCAGGTTTCCGCCAGAAAGCGAGCGTGCGGCATTCCCGGCGCCGGGAGTGCGCACGTCGAACGCCTGAATGACGTCTTCGGCAAAGGCTCGGGCTTGCCCCCAGTTCAGGAAGCCCGATTTGGAAAGCCCCATACGCACCGATCCGGTCAGCATGGCGTTTTCGGTCAGGCTCATTTCCGGGGCGGCGGCGTGGCCGAGGCGCTCTTCCGGGGCGGCCAGAACCCCAAGGTTGCGGCGCGCGTTGGGACCAAGATGCCCGATTGGCGCACCGCCGAACTGGATGGCGTCGGGCTCTACACGTTGTTCCCCCGAGAGCACCGCGAGCAGCTCGTCCTGCCCGTTGCCCGCGACCCCGCCGATGCCCAGAACCTCGCCTCGGCGGGCTTCGAGCGAGACAGACTTCAACTCGCTGCCGAAGGGCGACGAGGACTTGGCGGAGAGGCCCTTCAACTCCAAAAGCGGCGCGCCAGGCGTCACGTTGCTGCGGCCCGGTGATTGGAGCGCGCTGCCCACCATCAGTTCGGCCATCTCGCGGGCGGTTTGCTCGCGCGGATTGCAGTTGGCCACGACGCGGCCCCGGCGGAGGATGGTGGCTTCGTCGCAAAGGGTGCGGATTTCTTCGAGCTTGTGCGAGATATAGAGGATTGCGGTGCCATCGGCGCTGAGTTGCCGGAGCGTGCTGAAGAGAATCTCGACCTCTTGCGGGGTCAGCACGCTTGTCGGCTCGTCCATGATAAGCAGGCGCGGGTTTTGTAAGAGACACCGAATGATCTCCACCCGCTGGCGTTCCCCGGCGGACAGGTCGCCCACCAATCGGTGCGGATCGAGCGGCAAGCCATAGGTTTCGGACACCTCGCGGATCCGGTGCGCCAGTTCGCGGGTGGGCGGCGGCGTCTCCATCCCGATCGAGACGTTTTCGGCCACGTTCAGGGCCTCGAACAGCGAAAAATGCTGGAAGACCATGGCGATACCCGACTGTCTTGCAGCGGATGGCGAGGCGGGAGCAAAGGGCGCACCGTTCAGGCGCATGGTGCCCCGGTCGGGCCGCACAAGCCCATAGATTATCTTCACAAGCGTCGATTTGCCCGCGCCGTTTTCGCCGAGAAGCGCGTGAACCTCGCTGGGCTGAATGGTCAGAGACACGTCTTCGTTGGCAACGACACCCGGATAGGTCTTTGTCAGACCCTCGATCTCCAAGAGCGGTGTAGCCCCCATCACGTCCCTTTTTGCCCTAAGCAGCGCAGTCTCCCCGATCAATTGCTAGCGCAGAGCGGCGGCGGCGGCAACGGATGGGTTTACGGGTGGCAGTGGACCTGCGAAAGTCGCGGAAATCCGATGCGGATCAGGAGGCCATGTGACCGAAAAGGATGTGCTTCGCCCCGTGGACGACGCCGCCCGTCGCGAGGCCAAGACCTTTCTGCGCACATCGCGCCACGGAGCTTTGGCGACGCTCGATCCGGCGACAGGCACGCCCATGGCCAGCCGCGTTTCGGTCGCCACCGACAGCCGGGGGTGCCCGGTTTTTCTGATTTCGCAATTGTCCGGCCATTTCGGCGCGTTGGAGAACGACCCGCGTGCCTCGATCCTTTTGGGGGAGCCCGGGCGCGGGGACCCGTTGGCGCATCCGCGTATCACCGTCTTTGGGCGTGCGAACCGGGTGGTGGATGACGAACGCGCAGGTATTCGCGCACGGTTCCTTGCACGGCATCCCAAGGCTGCGCTTTACGCGGATTTCGGGGATTTCGCTTTCTGGCGGCTCGAGATCGAGGGCGCGTCTTACAATGGCGGGTTCGGCAAGGCCTATGACATGGGCCGCGACGATCTGGTCGCGCCGAGCGATCCCGATCTTGAGGCGCTGGAAGCCGAGGCGGTTAGCCACATGAACGAAGATCACCTTGACGCCATTCAGCTTTATGCAACCGCGCTTGCGGGGCGAAAGGAGGGCTCGTGGAGCCTTGTCTGCATTGACCTTGAAGGCATGGATCTGGTGGCGGCGGATGATGTCGCGCGCGTCTGGTTCGACCCGCCACTTGCCTCCGCCGAAGAACTGCGCCCGCGCCTTGTCGCCCTTGCCAAGCGCACCCGCGCTGAACGCTCCTGATAGAGAAAAATTCATATGTTTCATTCTTTCTTTCCCAGCCCGAAACGTTTCCTGGTCTCTGCGATCATCTGGGCTTTCATCTGCATCGGCTTTTGGCAATTCGCGTTCAAGACCTGGGAAGACCCGTTGGGCATCGCACGTGCCACGGGGTGGGACCCGCAGCGCGTCTGGCTCTATGAATACACGGCGATCTGCTATGGCGTCTTCGTGCTGGCCTGGCTGTCGCAATCCCAGCACCGCTGGGCAAAGTGGTCGGTCGCGGGCTCGGCGCTGATTGTCTTTACCACCTGGTTCCAGGTGCAGCTTGATGTGATGATCAATGAGTGGTTCCGGACGTTCTTCGACACCATACAGGAGGCCTTGCAGGAGCCGAATTCGGTCAGCGCAGAGGATTATTATGGTCAGCTGGCGACGTTTCTGACCATCGCGATGGTGGCGATGATCACCGCCGTCGTCGTGGCGTTTTTTACCCAGCATTTCGTCTTTCGCTGGCGGACGGCGATGAACGATCACTATGTCTCGCTCTGGCCCAAGGTGCGCCATATCGAAGGGGCGTCGCAGCGGATACAGGAAGACACAATGGCGTTCGCGCGGATCATGGAAGGTCTGGGCGGGAGCTTGATCAACGCGATCATGACGCTTTTGGCCTTCCTGCCCATCCTCTGGGGGCTGTCGAGCTATATCGCGGAAATCCCCTTCTTTGGCGCGGTGCCCCAGGCACTGGTGTTCGTGGCCATCCTCTGGTCGATCTTCGGCACGACCATTCTGGCGCTTGTGGGCTGGCGTCTGCCGGGCCTTGAGTTTCGCAATCAGCGGGTCGAGGCGGCCTACCGAAAGGAACTTGTGCTGGGCGAGGAAAGCGAAGACCGCGCCCGCCCGCCCACCTTGGCCGAACTCTTCAACAATGTGCGCAAGAACTACTTCCGGCTGTATTTCAATTACCTCTATTTCAACGTGGCGCGCTTTTCCTATCTGCAGGTGGGCGTGATCGTGCCCTATATCGCGCTCGGCCCCACGATTATCGCCGCCGGGGTGACCTTCGGGGTCATGCAGCAAATCCTTAACGCGTTTAACCGGGTCGAGAATTCGTTCCAGTATCTTGTCAATTCCTGGACGACGATTGTCGAGCTTATGTCGATCTATAAACGCCTTGCCGCCTTCGAGCGTGCGATTGCGGGTGACAAGCAGGCGGCCATCGAGTTCGAGACCGAGCGGCCCGCAACAGGGTAGCGTGACGGCGGCGCCGCAACAGGCCAGCGTTTTGGTGGGCCGGGATCCGGGGCATCTGGACTCACTTGGGGCGCTGATCTAGTCTGCCGCCCAGGGAATACGCTTGCGCCATTTGTGTTTGCGCAGGTGATTGGGTCTGCTGATATGAGTGCAAAAGTTGAAGTTGGTTCCGGCGCAGCCGGGAAGTCGTGCACGATCGCCGAGCTGGGCGCCGTAGACCCCTTATCCATAAAGAAATATCTGGCAGAACGCGGCCAGGATCCTGCCTACACGGATTGGAAGTATTTCGACGCGGCGTTCAATGCGGATCGGGTCCGTGGATATGTCGCGGTGCAAGGTGGCGACGTTGTCGGCTTCATAGGTCTGATCCCGTTCAATGCGGTTGTGGACGGCGAGGTGGTTGAGACGGCGTGGACCTGCGACTGGTCCGTCGATGATGCCAAGGCCGGCCCGATCGTTGGAATCTCGCTGATGAAAAGCGCGATCCGCGCGCATCCCCGGGTGTTCCATGTGGGCGGGAACGAGATCACCGAGAAGATATTCTCCCGCCTTGCCGCATACTATGAAAGGGATGCGGTCTGTGAATACGCGGTGCACCTGACGGTCGCGAGCCATGTCGATCGGCTGATCGCCAAGGCCCCGGGTCTGGCGCCGCTCAGGAAAGTGCCAATGGGGCGCGTGCGGGCGAAGTCTTTCGCGCAGGAGGGCCTTTCGGAGGTCGTGCAAGGGCTGGCGTCCGAGGCGCTTGATGTTTTCGCCAGCCGGTCGACCGCGACGGCGACGCACCCGCACTACGATGCGGCCTATGTCGGGTGGCAGATCGCGAATTGCCCGAACCACGAATGCTATTCCTGTCATGCCGATGACGAAGCTGCCGGGCTGATGTGGCGCCCCCGTGGGTCGAGCAAAGAGTTTCGTTTGGCGATTGCCGCCAAACCGTCGGGCCAAGAGCGGTTGGAGGCCGTTGTCCGCAGCCTTGTGCGCCATGCCTATGATCAGAAGGCGGATATCGCAAAGGTGCGGGTTTCTGTGTGTGACACAGCCGAGCGCCAGATGCTGGAAGGGCTAGGTTTTCGGGCAAAGCAGCATTTGCCCTATTTCGCCTTTTACGACGACCCGCCCGGTGGACCGAATGAAGTCATGTCCGGCATGAGCTTTCTGGACGTGGACGAAGCCAGCACCGGCTGGTCGTAGGGAGCAAGAGCCATGCGCATCCTTCTTGCTGCCGAAGAAGCTGCCGGTCTTCAGGTGCTCCGCATGCTGGCGAATGGTGAGGACACGGTTGCAGGCGTGCTGACTTCGGGCAAATCCGCGGGCGGGATGACGAACGTGGGCGAGTTCGCTGAACGATTGGGGCTTCCGGTCTACCCGGCCGAGACGGTGCAGGACCCGGAACCGCTGGCCGACCTCGATGACATCGACCTGCTGCTGAACGTGCATTCGCTTTACCGCATACATCCGTCACTTATCGGTCTGCCGATCATCGGCGCCTTCAATCTGCATCCCGGTCCCTTGCCGACCTACTGCGGCCTGAATGCCCCAAGCTGGGCGCTCGTCCTTGGCGAGACCACCCATGCCGTTACACTCCACTGGATTGTCGAGGACATCGACGCCGGGCCGATTGCCTATGTGTCGGAATTCCCCATCACGCCGGAGGACACGGGGCTGACCGTTGCCCGGCGCTGCGTGACGGATGGGATTCCGCTTGTTCAGCGCCTGCTTGACCAGGCGCGGAGCAATCCGGGCGGCGTGCCCGCGATCCCGCAGGCCGACGAGGGGCGTCGGGTCTTCTTACGATCTGAAGTGCCGAACGGCGGTCGGATCGACTGGACTGCATCGGCAGAAGAGGTGTCGCGGCTTGTTCGCGCCTGCGACTATTATCCCCTGCCGTCGCCATGGGGCGCGGCCTGGACGCTCTTGGGGGACGTCCGGCACGAGATCCGCAAGGTCAGGACCGATACCGCGCAGAGCGACGCGTCGCCGGGGACGATTTTCCAAGTCGATGAAACAGGGGCCTGGGTCGCCGCCGGAGAGGGAAGCGTGGTGGTGGAGAAGACGCTGACGGGCGGCAAATCGACCGACGCCGCCGGTCAGTTCGACGCCGGGCAGCGGTTTACGTGAGTTAAAGGGGGTGAGCGTGACACAAAGGAAAACAGACATTCGCATCTTTTCGACCTGCCCGCAGTCGAAGGACGTGGCGGCGGAAGAGTATCTCTCCCGCGTCATCGAGGTCGCCAAATGGAGCGAGGACGCGGGCTACGAAGGCATCCTTGTCTATACCGACAACGGCATCGTCGACCCCTGGCCGGTCGCCCAGACGATTGTGGCCAATACCGAGCGGCTTTGTCCGCTGATCGCCGTGCAACCGCTTTACATGCACCCCTATACGGCGGCGAAGATGGTTTCGACCATGGCGTATCTTTACGGGCGCCGCCTGTGGATCAACATGGTGGCGGGCGGGTTCAAGAACGATCTCGCCGCGCTCAATGACGAGACACCGCATGATGATCGCTATCTGCGCGTCACCGAGTATGCGTCGATCATGCAGGGCCTGCTGAAAAGCTCCGAGCCGACCACTTACGAAGGCAAATATTACACCGTTCGGAACCTGAAGATGACGCCGTCCTTGCCCGAGGGTTGCGAATTGAACCTGACGCTCTCCGGCTCCAGCGCGGCTGGCATGCAGGCGGCGGAAGATATCGGGGCCGTCGCCATCCGCTATCCGAAGGAACCCGGCGAAGAGGCGGGCGTCCCGGCGGATGCCAGGACTGACGTCGGCGTGCGGATCGGCATCATTGCGCGTGATACCGCGAACGAAGCGTGGGACGTGGCGCTTGATCGGTTCCCCGAGGACAAGCGCGGGCAGATCACGCACCAGCTTGCCATGAAGGTCTCGGATTCCGAATGGCACAAGCAGCTTTCCGAAAAGCAGTCCGAAGAACGGGGTGTCTACTGGCTGGGGCCGTTCCAGAACTACAAGACGTTCTGCCCCTATCTGGTCGGCGATTACGAACAGGTGAGCGATCTGGTGGCCGAATACATCGGCTTCGGCTTCAAGACTTTCATTCTGGATATCCCGCCAAGTCAGGAAGAAATCGAACATACCGCAAAAGTCTTCCGCATGGCCGAGGAGAAGAGCGGGGCGTGACGTCGAACTGCCTGCATATTCGGGTGGCCGAGCAGGTCGCCCGGACGCCCGATGCGACGGCCGTGTCCATGGGCGACGCGCATCTGACCTATGCCCAACTTGAGGCCCAGGCCAACCAGCTGGCGAGGGCGATCAGGGAACTGGGGTGTCAGGCCGGGGACCGCATCTGTCTCTTTCTGCCAAAGCGGGTCGAGGCCATCGTGGCCATGTTGGCCACGCTCAAGGCGGAGTGCGTGTATGTTCCTGTCGATCTCGACAGCCCGGCAACCCGTGTGGCCCATGTCGTGCAAAGGGCGCGACCAATGCTTATCATTGCACAGGCGCGTGCCCTTCGCCTGCTGAGCGACCTTCGGGCGATCACCGATTTGCCGCCGGTTTTTGTCACCGACCGTGCCGAGTTCGACGCTTTCGAAGGCGAGGTGGCGGGAGACTTCGGCAGCCTCGCGTCTCTGGAAGACACACCGCTCTCGGGCGCCCACGACAGTACGCGACCGGCGCATCTTCTGTTCACCTCCGGCTCGACCGGGGTGCCGAAGGGCGTTGTCATCGCCCATGACAATGTGGCCGGATTTCTGGACTGGGCCTGCGATTACTTTGCCATAGACGAGGGCACGCGTACGTCCGGGCATCCGCCCTTGCATTTCGACTTGTCGACCTTCGACATCTACGGCGCGCTCACCCGGGGCGCGCATTTGCATCTGGTGCCGCCCGAGATGAACCTGCTGGCGCCGAAGCTTGCCGATTTCATTCGCCAAAACGAATTGGACCAATGGTTCAGCGTGCCGTCGACGCTGACCTTCCTTGCCAATTTCGACGTGGTCGAACAGGGGGACTTTCCCACTCTGAAGCGTTTGCTTTGGTGTGGGGAGGTCATTCCGACAGCGACGCTGATGTACTGGATGGAAAGGCTGCCCCACGTGGCGTTCACCAACCTTTACGGGCCCACGGAAGCGACCATCGCCAGCAGCTATTACACTATGCCGGCCCCTCCGGCCAGCAATCTGGAAACGATCCCGATTGGCAAGCCGTGCGCTGGCGAAGACCTGTTCGTTCTGGATGAAGCGCTGTCAGAGGTGCCGGACGGCGAAACCGGCGAGCTTTTCATCGGCGGCAAAGGGTTGAGCCCGGGCTATTGGGAGGATGAGCAGAAGACGGCGCAGGCCTTTGTGCAGGCAAATGGCAAGCGCATCTATCGCACCGGCGATCTGGGCCACCGCGCGTCGGACGGGCTTTTTCACTATCTGGGCCGGACGGACAGCCAGATAAAGAACCGCGGTTACCGGATCGAACTCGGCGAAATCGAGGTGGCGCTGGGCTCCCTTGACGATCTGATGGAGGCGGCGGTGGTCGGCGTCGAGGTCGGCGGGTTCGAAGGCACGGCCATCTGCGCGGCCTATGTGGCCGAAGCTGACCGGGGTGTATCGCCGCAGACCTTGCGAAAAACTCTTAGCAATCTGGTTCCACGGTATATGCTACCGGGGCAATGGGTGGAGTTGGACGCGCTTCCGAAGAACGCGAACGGCAAGATCGACCGGCCTGCGCTGAGACGTGTTTTCGAACAGCGCATGGCGGCGGAAGGAAATGAGTGAGTATTGTGGGTGCTGGAAATGAGTGAAATCGTTGCAGAACAAACGGTTAGGGTGGCCGATGTTCAATCGCTGCTGGAGCGGGAGTTGAACCTGACGGTCGCGTCCCCGGACACGGATCTGATCGAAACGGGCTTGCTTGATTCGCTTCTTCTGGTCGATCTCATCATGTTGATCGAATCGAATTACGGCGTTTCCGTCGATATAACCCAGCTTGAATTCACCGATTTCCAGTCCGTCGAGAATATCTGCAAGTTTATCGAGCGGAATTCCTGAGCCGCGGTGCAGCACTGGTTTGCCGCACGACAAGTTCCGGGGGCAGAAGGGCGCTCTGTTCCGGGGGGTCGTCGGACGTAATCAGCCGTACAATCGCATGCGCCCCACGTGCCCCAATCTTCCGCGCCGGAATGCGCACGGTCGTCAGCGGCGGCTCGAAGTCCTTTGAGCCGTTGAAATCGCCGATGCCCGTCACGGTCATGTCGTCGGGCGTTGCAATCCCGTTTTTGGACAACGCGTGTAAAGCACCCCAGGCCAGAACGTCGTTGCCGCAGATGATCGCGGTGGGTCTTGGTGTTGAACGGGCGAAGTTTTCTGCTGCCTCCTTGGCGGCGCCGACGCTGTAGGGCGTCTCAAGTTGCCATTTTTCAGGGATGCCGAGGCCGTGCGCGCGGAGGGCTTCGGTCACACCCGCCATGCGGCGCGAGGCGCGGTCGTTGCCGTCAAGCGGCGGGAAGATGGCGGCGATGTCGCGGTGCCCAAGCTCGGCGACATGAGCGCCGATCAGGTAACCAGCGCGGAAGTTGTCCGACCCGACCGAGGGCAGAGGCGCATCCGCTGCGTAGTTCCAAAGGAGAATGGCGGGCACCCCTTGTTGCGATAGCAGTTCATACGTGTCGCCCGAATGCTCGATGCCAATCAGCGCAAGGCCATCGACGCGATGTTCCAGCATCTTGCGCGCAAGCGCGTATTCGCGCTCCAGACTGTAGCCGTGCGAGGCCAGAAGGATCGTGAACCCGAGGTCTTCGATGGCTTCCGAGAAGCTCTGGACGAGTTCGGCAAAAATCGCCTGATCGATGGTGGGCACGATCAAACCGATCGTGCCGCTTCGGATGCCGTGGATCGTCTGCGCCGCGCGGTTCCGGATATAGCCCAGTCGGCGCACGGCGGCGTCGATCTTCTTGCGAGTCGCGGGTTTGACTAGGTCGGGGTGATTGAAGCTGCGCGACACCGTCGACGGCGACACACGGGCCGCCTTTGCCACGGATATGATATCGACTTTCTTCATGTTTGTCAGATGCCTACGAGCTGTTTCGCACACAAAAATGAAAACATTTGCAAAACTATTTTCATTGCCTACCCTTAACGGCTCTTCGCGACAAGCCACGAGGGAGGCGACGGCTTGGAGTTCCTGCTTTATTTTGGCGACGTCTTCACGCCGTTCAACTTCATGCTGCTGTTGATCGGCACGATTGGCGGGCTGATCCTTGGCGCGACGCCGGGCCTGTCGCCAACGATGGCGGTGGCCTTGCTGATCCCCTTCACGTTTCGGCTTGAGCCCGCGCAGGGTCTGATCCTTCTGGGCGCGGCCTACACCTCGACCGTGGCAGGTGGCGCTGTCAGCGCCATCCTTCTGAAGATTCCCGGCGCGCCGGCGAACATCGCCACGACGCTCGATGGGCACACGATGGCGCAGAAAGGGCACGGGGCCCGCGCTTTGCAGCTTTCGTTTCTGGCGTCCGCCGTGGGCGGAATCTTTGGCGTCCTCCTTTTGATCTTTCTCACACCCGTTCTGGCGCAATGGGCGCTGGCCTTCGGGCCGTCGCATCTGTTCTGGCTAGCGATCCTTGGCGTGACGGTGATCGGCTCGCTCGATTCAAGCTCGGTCGTGAAAGGGCTGCTGTCCGGTTGTATCGGGCTGTGGCTGGCAACGGTGGGTTTTGACGACATCATGGGCGCGCAGCGGTTCATCTTCCATTCCAGCGTCTCGGGGGGGATCAACGTGATCCCGGCGTTGATCGGGCTTTTCGCCATCCCGCAGGTCATCACGATGTTCGCCAAGGGGCGGCGGCGTCTGGATGCCGAGGTGTTAACGGTCGAACGGCACCCCATCGGCGAGGCCTTCCGCGAGGTCTTCCGCCGCTTCCGTGCGCTCTCCATCGGCACGATCACCGGGTCGATCATCGGTCTGATCCCGGGTGTCGGCGGGCAAATCGCCGGGCTTGTGGCCTATGACCAGTCGAAAAAGATGAGCCCCGAGCGCGACAAGTTCGGCACCGGGCATTCCGAAGGCGTGATCGCGGCGGAAAGCGCCAACAACGCCATGGTTGGCCCGTCGCTCGTGCCGCTTCTGACGCTCTCTATCCCCGGTTCCCCCACCGCTGCGGTGCTGCTGGGTGGCCTGCTGATCCACGGGATATTCCCGGGCAGCGACCTTTTCGACAATTACCCCGACGTGGCCTGGACCTTCATCAATTCGATGCTGGTGGGTCAGATCCTGATGTGCATCTTCGGCCTTTACGTCGCGGGCCTCGCCGCCAAGGTGGCGCAGGTCCCGAACAACGTCATGGCCGCCGTGGTGCTGGGACTTGCGGTCTTCGGCAGCTATTCGGTCCAGAATTCGATGGGCGATGTCTATGTCATGGCGGCGCTTGGGACCGGCATGTATTTCCTGGAACGCTTCGGCTTCTCGGCAGCCCCTCTGGTGCTTGGCCTGATCCTTGGCCCGATTGCGGAAGCGAACTTCATCCAAGGCAGCATGATCGCCAACGCCACATCTAGCGTCGGGCAATACTTCTTCACGGGCGCGCTGAACCTTACGCTGATCGCGATCGTCGTCCTGTCGATCTTCTATTCCGCATGGATGGAACTGCGCAGCCGCCGCTACACCACCAAGGATGACGCCGTCCGCAAAGAAGAGGCGCTGACATGACCGATCTGCCGCGTACGCAGCATATCATCGCCAGCGGTCTGGTCGCCGCGGTCGGCATCTGGATCACGTATGTCAGCTATACGCAGGAGCCGGCGGATGCCTTTTTGTTTCCACGGCTGATCTCCTCGGTCTTTGTGGTCCTGGCGCTTTGGACCTTCGGCAAGGCCATTTTGGGCAAGACAAAGGTCGGCAACGGACTGTCGCGGCAGGCGATGCTGAATATCCTGCCCGGGCTCGTCATTGCCCTGGTCTTCGTCTATTGGGCCGCGAACACGCTTGGCTTCTACACCGCCTCGACCATCACCTTTTTCATCCTGATCTCTCTTTACGATCCCGCGCCCCACGGCGAGATCAAGAGCTGGATCAAACGTCTTGTCATCACTGCCGGTTTCCTGGCGGTGATGTACGGTCTCTTCGCAAAACTGCTGAGTGTTTTCACACCGCGAGAGATATTCTTCTGAACCGCAAGGGCGGCAGAACCAAACCCAAGGGAGAACGACCATGAAGAACCTGATTGCAGCCGCAGCCATCGCCCTGATGGGCCTGGGCGGCACCGCCACGGCGGATGGCCACGAAAACTACCCCGAACGTCCGATCATGCTGATGGTGAGCTATGGCGCGGGTGGGGCGACAGATTTTCAGGCGCGCATCGTGACCATGACCGCCGGCAACGAGGATGCGCTGGGCATGCCGATCGCCATCATCAACAAGCCGGGCGCCGGTGGCCGCGTCGGCTGGAACTGGTTCGCCGGTCAGGCCGAGGCCGATGGCTATACGCTGGGGGCCTACAACATCCCGCATTTCATCGCGCAATCGATCGAGGGCGGCGTCGATTATAGCGCCGACAGCTTCGAGCCGATCGCCAACTGGGGCGCGGATCCGGCGGTTTTCGTGGTCGCGGCCGACAGCGAGTTCAACTCGATGACCGATGTCGTGGACTACGCCAAGGCGAACCCGGGCAAGCTGACCTTCTCGGGCGCCGGGCTGTTCGTCGGCCACCACATCGCGGCGCTGCAGCTTGAGAAGGCGGCGGGCGTGAAGCTGGCCTATATCCCGAACAACAAGGGTGGCGCCGGGGCCATGAAGGCCGTGATCGCGGGCGAAGTGCTGGGTGGCGTCAACAACCTCTCGGACGCCTTCCGCGCGCGGGAGGCCGGGAACGTCAAGATCCTCGGCGTTTTCGATCTGGAGCGGAACGAATTTCTGCCCGACGTGCCGACGCTGAAAGAGCAGGGGTTTGACATCGACAATGCGTCCGTGAACTTCCGCGGTGTCATGGTGCCGAAGGGCACGCCGCAGCCGATCATCGACAAGCTGGCGGAAGTCGTGCCGCCGATGTTCGAGAACGGCCGCGTCCAGGGCAAGATGAAGGCGGGCGGCAGCCCGATGCATGTCATGACCCGCGACGAAGTGCTGGAGATGTGGGCGGCCCGTGAAGAAACCCTGAAAGAGCTTCTGGCGGGGCTCTGATCCGGTTTCGCCGTGGCTTTCAGCCGCATCGACCCATCGGGAGGGGCGCTGCCCCTCCCGGACCCACCCCGGAGTATTTTTGACGGGAAGAAAGCCTGTTTTTGCAGAGTGGAACGCTGACATGAACGCCTCCGATCCCATTGCCGAACTGGATGCCGTCGTCGCCCGTGCCCGCGCCGCGCAGGTGCGCTTCGAGGCGGACGGGAGCCAGGCGCGCTATGACCGTGCGGCGGACGCGGTGGGGTGGGCCATCATGGAGCCGGGGCGCAACCGTGCGCTTGCCGAGTTGTCCGTCGAGACGACCGGGCTTGGCAATGTTGCCGACAAGATCACGAAGAACCACCGCAAGACGCTGGGACTGCTGCGCGACATCAAGGGTGTCGCCACCTTCGGCGTCATTCAGGATGACGCCGCGACCGGCATCACCGAGATCGCGCGCCCTATGGGTGTCATTGGCGCCATCGTGCCCTCGACCAACCCGGCGGCGACACCGGCCAACAACATCATCAACGCGCTGAAATGCGGCAACGCCATCGTCGTGGCCCCATCGCCCAAGGGCGTGGCTGCTTGCGAGATGCTGCTTGATTTCATACACGCCGAGTTCGCCAAGATCGGTGAGGACCCCGATCTAGTGCAAATGGTCCCGGCGCCGGGGTCGAAGGAAAAGACCCAGCGGTTGATGGAAACCTGCGACATGATCGTCGCCACCGGCAGCCAGAACAACGTGCATCGGGCGCAGACCGCCGGCACGCCGGCTGTCGCCGTGGGCGCGGGCAATGTGACCGTCATCGTGGACGAAACGGCGGACCTGGCGGCGGCGGCCGAGAAGATCCGGGCGTCCAAGGTCTTTGACAACGCCACCTCGTGTTCGTCCGAAAACGCGGTCGTTGTGGTCGACGCCGTGCGCGACGCCTTCATCGAGGCCTTGGGAAAAGCGGGCGGTGCCTTTGTCGATGACGAAGAGGCGGTGGTCGCCGCGCTCTGGCCGGACGGTCACCTGAACCGCGCTGTCGTGGCACAGGATGCGGAAAAGATGATCGCGGCCTTGGGGCTTGAAGAGCAGGTGCCGAAGGGCACTGAATACATCGTCGTGCCCACGTCCGGCATCGGCAAGGGGCATCCGCTGTCGGGCGAGAAACTCTCCCGCGTTCTGGCGCTTTATGGCGCGGCCGATTTCGGCGAAGCCGTGGGCATCACGAGAGCGATTCAGACCTTCCAGGGTGCGGGCCATTCGGTCGGGCTGCATACAGGGGATGAAAGCCGTGCCATGACGCTGGCCCGCAGCATTCCGACAAGCCGCGTCATCGTCAATCAGGCCCATACTTTTGCAACCGGCGGGTCCTTTACCAACGGGATGCCGTTCTCGCTCTCGATGGGCTGCGGCAGTTGGGGCGGTAATGCGGTGGGTGAGAACGTCCACTGGAAGCACTTCCTGCAATCCACGAAGATCGTGCGCGAAATCCCGGCCCGCGAGCCGTCGCTTGAAGACATCTTCGGCGACTATTGGGAGGCGGCGGGCAAATGAAGCTCTCGCACAAGGCACCGCCCGAGGGCACGGTGCGCGATTGGCTGGCCCACCGGGCGGGACTGGGCGGCACGGCAATCATCTTTCCCGAAGACGGCAGCCATCTGGATTGGACGGAGCTTCAAGCGCAGGCGCTGGCCTTTGCGCGCGATCTGACGGCGCGCGGGGCAGACAAGGGGGAAAGCGTCGCCATCGTTTCGCCCAACGGGCGGGACGGGATCGTCGCACTTTTCGGGGCGCTGGCCGGTGGGTTTCGCGCAACGATGATCAATCTGGCGGCCGGGCGGGACGCGATTGCCTTTGCGCTGGAGCATTCCGAAGCGCGGTTCGGCTTTGTCCATGACGCCTGCCGTGACCTCTTTGACAGCGCAAACCGGAGCGGGGTCGTGCCTGTTCCTCTGGGCGGCGACGGTGACGCGCGCCTGCACGACCTCGGCCCCGAAGACCACGCGCTTCTGATGTATACCTCCGGCACGACCGGGCAGCCCAAGGGCGTGCTGCATTCCCACGCCAGTTTGCTGGCGGGCGGTTGGACGACGGCCATCGCCCACGCGCTTGATGCCCAAGACCGGGGCTTCTGTATCTTGCCGATTTATCACATCAACGGGCTTTGCGTGACGGTGATGGGCGCACTTGTCTCGGGCGGATCGCTGGCCGTGACGTCGAAGTTCTCTGCCTCGCGCTTCTGGGATCAGGCCGCGGCAAGCGAAGTTACGTGGTTCTCGGCGGTGCCGACGATCATCTCGCATTTGCTGCATGGCGAGGGTGAGCCGGACGCCGCCTGTCGCGACAGGCTTCGGTTCGGGCGCTCGGCGTCGTCCGCGCTGGCGGTCGAGACGCAAGCGGCCTTCGAGGCGCGGTTTTCGGTGCCGATCGTCGAGACCATGGGGCTGACGGAAACGGCGGCACAGATCCTGTCTAATCCGCTTCCGCCCGGTGTCCGAAAGATCGGCTCGCCCGGGGTCGCCTTCGGCTGCGAGGTCGAGATCCAGGATGAAACCGGCGCCTCCGTCGAAACGGGCCGGGAAGGCGAGATCGCCGTGCGCGGGCCGAACGTGATGCTGGGGTATCTGAAGAATCGCCAAGCCACGGAAAGCGCTTTTCGGAATGGCTGGCTGCGCACGGGCGATCTGGCGCGCATGGACGAAGACGGCTACGTCTTTGTGACGGGTCGCTTGAAGGAACTCATCATCAAGGGCGGCGAAAACATCGCACCCCGCGAAGTCGACGAAGCTCTGTATACCCATCCGGATGTGATCGAAGCGGCCGCGTTTGCGCGGAAATGCGACCGCTATGGAGAAACCATCGAGGCCGCCGTGCGCATCAAGGACGGTTCGGCCCTGAAAGGCGCAGAGCTTATTGCCATTTGTCGCGAGCGGCTTGGCGTATTCAAGTCGCCGGACGAGATTCATTTCCTGGATGAATTGCCGAAAGGCCCATCGGGAAAAATTCAAAGAATGAAAATTGCCGATGTCGTGAGAGCTTCGGTGCAATAGCGCATCTCTCTGAAAGACATAGAAAAAATTCTCAATAAAAACGGCGACCAAATCCCCGGCGGGTGAATGACATTTGTCAATTAGTCAGACCATCGCCCGTGCTGATATGCGCCATGCCCAACATACGGGGCCTATCAGAGGAGATATATGATGAAAAAATTTCTAACCACAGCCGCAGTTGCCGCAATTGCCGCAACACCCGCACTTGCCAAGGTCACCATTCAGGACCTTGATATGACGGGCGACAGTTTTGCGACCTATGAAGAAGTGCGCAATGCGATCCCGGGCATGGACATGACCGACTTCGTCGCGATTGACGGGAACGGCGACCGCCGTCTCAGCGCCGAAGAAGTGGGGGCTGCGGACGCCCAGACGATCCTGACCCAGCATCAGATGCGGGGGATCAAAGAACGCCCGTTGGTGTTGCTCGATCCCGATGGCGACGGGTTCATGAGCTATGATGATATCACCAACGTGCATCCGGCCCTGTCCAAGAACACGTTCCAGGAAATCGACGCCAACGGCGACGGTCGGCTTAGCTATGCCGAATTCTATACTAACGAAACGCAGACTGCGCTGGCGCAATGCGCGGAGTCGACGTTCGTTGATCTGGCCGATCTGGACACGAACGGCGACAACTTCGTCTCGATGGACGAGCTGAAGGGTGGTTATCCAAAGGTCACGAATGCCGACTTCGACACCATTGATCTGAACAACGACAATCGGATCAGTTCGGTCGAATTGCTGGCCCCAACGGCCGAGTGCCTGAAGCGGTAAGCAGGGCTTGATAGTCCCGCGCTGGGGCCGCCATTTTGGCGGCCCTTTTTCATTTGCCATGTTCCGTTGGGTCACTTTTTGGAAAGAGAGTAACAGATTTGCGGCGCTGCTATTGAACAGTAGTTTTTGAAGGTTGTCGGACAAGTCCTTGATTCAAAGCACATTACCTGTTTCTGAGTTACGCACCTCAAAATTGTGTGGATCTGAGGTACGCACCTCATATAGCCTCGACCCATGCCGCGATTCGTCCTTAAACACAGCGGCAATTAAACGGGAGGATTGGATGTCATATTCGAAACTGGCTGCTGCCAGCGCCATTGCAATTGCTGCGACAGGGGTCGCATCGACGGCGCAAGCCGAAGACCTGACGCTCTGCTGGGCCGCGTGGGACCCGGCCAACGCGCTGGTCGAACTGTCCAAGGAATTCGAGGCCCAGTCGGGCCACACCATGAACTTTGAGTTTGTGCCCTGGCCGAACTTCGCGGACCGGATGCTGAACGAACTGAATTCGGGCGGCAAACTCTGCGACCTTCTGATTGGTGACAGCCAGTGGATCGGCGGCGGCGCCGAGAACGGGCATTACGTCAAGCTGAACGACTTCTTCGACGCCGAAGGCATCTCGATGGACGATTTCGCGCCCGCGACCGTTTACGCCTATTCGACCTGGCCAAAGGGCACGCCGAATTACTATGCGCTGCCCGCGATGGGCGACGCCAACGGCTGGTTCTATCGCAAGGACTGGTTCGCGCGCGACGATATCAAGGCGGCCTACAAAGAGGCCACGGGTCAGGATCTTCGCGAGCCGCAAAGCCAAAAGGAGATGCTGCAGATCGCTCAGTTTTTCCAGGGGCGCGAGATCGACGGCAAGACCGTCTACGGCGCGGCAATCTTCACCGAACGTGGTTCGGAAGGGATCACCATGGGCGTAACCTCGGCGCTTTATCCCTGGGGGTTCAAGTATGAAAACACGCCGGGCTCTTATGACATGGCAGGTGCGGTGAACTCGCCGGAAGCCGTCGAAGCGCTTGAGTTCTATAAAGAATTCTACGAAACGGCGACGCCTCCGGGCTACACCAACTCTTACATGGGTGAATCGCTCGACGCCTTCAAATCCGGCCAGGTCGCCATGGCGATGAACTGGTTCGCGTTTTTCCCGGGCCTTTATGCCGATCCGGCCACGGGCGGCGACAAGATCGACTTCTTCGTGAACCCGCCGCAGAACATCGCGGCATCCACGCTGGGCGGTCAGGGCATTTCGGTCGTCAGCTATTCTGACAAGCAGGACGCCGCGCTTGAGTATATCAAGTGGTTCGCACAGCCCGATGTTCAGGCGAAGTGGTGGGAACTGGGTGGCTACTCGGCCCACAATTCCGTTCTGCAGGACCCGGGCTTCGTCGACAGCCAGCCGTTTGCGGGGGACTTCCTGGAAGCCATGGATGGCGTTCAGGACTTCTGGCAGGAACCGGCCTATGCCGAACTGCTCCTGGCCATGCAGAAGCGCATTCACGACTACGTCGTTGCCGATCAGGGCACGGCTCAGGAAGCGCTGGACAAGTTGATCGAGGATTGGACGGAAGTCTTCGAAGACGAAGGCAAGCTGTAAACTCCCTGTCGGCGCGCAGCCTGCTGCGTGTCGGCTATCGTTGCGCCGGGATCACCGGTCCCGGCGCATCTTCAAAGTGACAGGCCAAGCATATGTCTGACCGGACCATAGATCGCGTTGCAGCGGCAACGCCCCCTCCAGTTGCGCGCAAAATCAGGGGCCTCTCCGATCGGGCGATCGCTTGGATTTTCGTGGCGCCGACGATCTTCTTGCTGCTTGCGATCAACATCTTTCCGCTGATCTGGACGATCAGGCTGAGCTTCACAAACTATCGCGCCAACCGGCTGACGCGCGAGCCCGAGTTCATCGGATTACGCAACTATGAACGCATCCTGACGGACAGCGATATCTGGCTCAACATGCAGGCCACCGCGCATTTCCTGTTCTGGACGATCTTCTTTCAGGTGCTGATCGGCTTCACGCTGGCCTGGCTCATCAACAAGAAATTCAAGGGCAACGATCTTTGGACGACGATCATCGTGCTTCCGATGATGCTGTCGCCCGCGGTGGTCGGGAATTTCTGGAAGTTCCTTTATCAGCCGCAGATCGGGCTTTTTAATTACATCGTCAGTTTCTTCACCGGCAAGGATCCCTCCAGTTTCGAGATGCTGGGGCAGGTCAACCTGGCGCCCTGGTCCATCGTGATCGTGGACACCTGGATGTGGACGCCCTTTGTAATGCTGATATGCCTTGCCGGGCTACGCAGCATTCCCGATTACATCTATGAAGCGGCCGAGATCGACCGCGCCTCGAAGCTTCGCCAGTTCTTTACGATCACCATCCCGATGGTGCTGCCCTTCCTCATGCTGGCCGTCCTGTTTCGCGGGATCGAGAACTTCAAGATGTTCGATCTGGTGGTGCAATTGACGGGCGGCGGCCCGGGGTCGGTGACCGAGCTGACGTCGATCAATCTTAAACGCGAAGCGTTTGAGAAATGGCGGACGGGTTACGCCTCGGCCTATGCCATCATCCTGTTTGTTACGGTGTTCGGCCTCGCCAGCATCTACGTCAAGGCGCTGAACAAGGTGAAAGAGAGATGAGCAGTTTTTCCATCACCGAACCCAGCAACCGCACCAAATGGTTCGCGGGCACGCTGGTTATCCTCTATGCAGTGATCACCATGATCCCGCTTGTCTGGATCGCGATCACCGGTTTCAAGAGCCCGGCGGATGCCATCGCCTATCCACCGAAATACATCGTCGGATCCGAAAGCGAAGCCGGGTTCCAGCCGACGCTGGAAGGTTACGTGAACCTTTTTACCACGCGCACACGCCAGACACAGGACTTCCTTGACGCAAACCCGCCCCAGACCTGGGCGGACGAGATCGTGCGCCAATACGATATGGTCATCGTCGGTCCGTCGAAGTTCGGCGAGCGCTTCATGAACTCGGTCATCATCGGCTTCGGCTCGACCTTCCTCAGCGTCTTCCTTGGGACACTGGCGGCCTATGCCTTCAGCCGCTTCAAGATACCGCTGGCCGATGACTTGCTGTTCTTCATCCTCTCGACGCGGATGATGCCGCCCATCGCGGTCGCGATCCCGATCTTCCTCATGTATCGTCAACTGAATCTCTCGGACACGCATCTGGGCATGATCCTGCTCTATACGGCGGTGAATATCTCGCTTGCCGTGTGGCTCTTGAAAAGCTTCATCGACGGCATTCCAACCGAGTACGAAGAAGCGGCGCTGATCGACGGCTACACGCGGTTCCAGGCTTTCTACAAGGTGGTGCTGCCACAGGCCGCCACGGGCATCGCTTCGACCGCGATCTTCTGTCTGATCTTTTCGTGGAACGAATACGCCTTCGCCGTGCTGCTGACGACCGCGAACGCACAGACGGCGCCGCCCTTCATCCCGACCATCATCGGCATCGGCGGCCTAGACTGGCCCGCCATCGCCGCCGGTGTGACGCTCTTTCTGCTGCCGGTCATGGTCTTCACCATTCTGCTTCGCAAGCATCTGTTGCGCGGCATTACTTTCGGAGCGGTGCGCAAATGAGCAACTTCATCAACGGCTTGCTCCGGCTCCGCCGGGGACCATGGGAGATGCTGGCCACCATCATCATCGCGGTCGGGGTCTTCATGCTGATGCAGCCCTTCGTGATCTGGGCCTTCACCTATTCCTTCATCACAACGCTGGTCGGAACGGTGATGTTCATCATCGTCAGCCACTTCCCGGAGTAAGCATGGCGCAGATCGTCATCAAGAACTTGAAGAAGCAGTTCGGGGATTTCACCGCCGTCCGCGAAAGCTCGTTCACCATCGAAGACGGCGAGTTCTTCATGCTGCTCGGCCCCTCGGGCTGCGGCAAGACAACGACGCTTCGGATGATCGCCGGGCTGGAACTGCCAACCTCGGGCGAGATTTTCCTGGATGGCGAGGAAATCTCTCAACGCCCGCCATCGGAACGGGATATTGCCTTTGTTTTCCAGATGTTTGCGCTCTATCCGCACATGAATGTGCGCAAGAACATTAGTTACCCGCTGGTCAGCCAGGGCATGCCGCGCGCGCAGGTGAAGGAGAAGGTGGCCGAGGTGGCGGGGATCCTTGGCATCGAAGACATCCTCGACCGTCCTGTCGGTGGCCTCTCCGGTGGTGACCGTCAGCGTGTCGCGCTTGGCCGCGCCATCGTGCGCGAGCCCAAGGCCTTCATGATGGATGAACCGCTGGGCGCGCTCGACGCCGAGTTTCGCGAACGCATGGCCGAAGAACTGCGCGCCCTTCACGACCGCATGGGCGCCACCACGGTCTATGTGACCCATGACCAGCTTGAAGCCATGCAGATGGGCGACAAGATCGTGGTCATGAACAACGCGGTTGTCGAACAGTTCGGCACGCCCCAGGAAATCTACGACAAGCCCGCGACGATGTTCGTGGCCGACTTCATTGGCTCGCCTTCCATGAACTTTCTGAAATTCCATGGGAAAATCGGCAGCTCTTCCAGCGATGTCGCGATGCACGAGACGACCTTCGCCGTGCCGCAAAGCCGGGAGCCGTTCGAGGGCGACATGGCCTTCGGCGTCCGCCCCGAACACATCCGGCTGTCGGATGTCGCGCCCTTCCGGGCCGAGGTGTTGGCGACCGAGTACCTCGGCACCACGCAGATCGTCACGCTGAACACGGCCGGAGGCGAGGTCAAAGCCCGCATCCCGGCCACCCAAAGCGCGCGGGCAGGGGAAACGGTCGGGCTTGAGTTCAACCCGGACACGATCACGCTTTTCGATCGCCAGTCGGGCCGGGCGCTGAAATCCGAACTGAACGAGGGCGTGCTCCATGGCTGAAGTCTCGCTCAGAAAAATCTCGAAAGCCTTTGGCAAGACCCAGGCCGTCGAGGACATCACCATGACGATCGCGGATGGCGCCTTCGTCGTTCTTCTTGGCCCAACCGGTGCTGGCAAGACGACCACCCTGCGCCTGATCTCGGGTCTGGAGAAACTGGACAGCGGAAGCATTCACATCGGAGGCCGCGACGTCGGGCTGGATACGCCTGCGCAACGCGATGTGGCCATGGTGTTCCAGCAGTATTCGCTCTACCCGCACCTGACGGTGCGCGACAACCTGGCCTTCCCGCTGCGCTCGCCGATCCTGAAGACACCCGAAGACGAGATTGCCCGGAAGGTGCAGCAGATCGCCGAGGTTCTTCAGATCCCGCACAAGCTGGACAACAAGGCGACGGAGCTCTCGGGCGGCGAAATGCAGCGCGTTTCCATTGGTCGTGCGCTGGTGCGCGATCCACAAATCTACCTGATGGACGAACCGCTCAGTTCGCTCGATGCGAAGCTGCGTGCGGATCTTCGTGTCGAGTTGAAACGCATTCACGCAGACCTTGGCTCGACCCTTCTCTATGTGACGCACGACCAGATCGAAGCGATGACGATGGCCACGCATGTCGGCGTTCTGGAAGAGGGGCGGCTCGTGCAATACGGCACGCCCAAGGAGATCTACGAGGACCCATCCAGCGTCTATGTCGCCAGCCGCCTGGGACTGCCGCGGATCAACATCCTGCCTGCCGAGCTCTTTCCCGGCGACCACAAGGGCACGCAGATCGGCCTTAGACCGGAAAACATCCGCCAGGGCGACGGGATCGAGGCGACGGTTGTGCGGTCCGAGCATCTGGGTGACCAGACACGGCTTCACCTGGAGGTGCAGGGGCACGCCATCACGACGCTCACTGACCCGCATCAGGATTACGCCGCCAATGCAACGATAAAGATCAGCCCGCACAATCCATTGTATTTCGACGCTTCAGGCGC
>JAAUYH010031025.1_pt1 | contig 32953 bp, 33 predicted proteins | sample 7278061 | NCBI WGS metagenome assembly JAAUYH01 (sample SAMN14350203, study PRJNA611818) | marine sediment metagenome | isolation source: surface marine sediment (0.6m) | place: French Polynesia: Moorea | collected 2018-08 | reverse complement strand
GAACCCATTAGGACATAATAATATTATGTCCCTACCAATAAGCTGCTGTAGGGATTTAACAATGTTAAATCCTCTTTGTCATTTTCTCACAACTGAAACCTGATTGCTATAATGATTATAAAGTATTATAGAGTTTTTAGATTGACTAATAACTATTATATCTTAGTTTTCTTCAAAATCACTATCTTCTGAGTTTTGAGGTTTCTCAACAAAGTCAATTTCTCTCTTTACCCATTGCCAAATTAATGTTTGTTGTTCGGGTGTAAATTCACAATTATCTAATTCATCTTGTACTTTATCTATGTATTGAGGTTCATATCTAGCAAGAAATGTATAGAGAATATAATTAAGAATGTCAGGTATATTTTCTTCTTCATCTTCTGAAAAATCGAGAAAAGAAAAAATCGAAGGATATCCTTCTATAACTTCCTCTGAATTTAGTTGCACGTAAGTATCCCATTCCATAAAAATCATTATCAGTATAGAAAAGCCAAAAATTAAATTAAAATATATATCTGTATCTCTGTATAATTTATAGGAATCGAATATAAACTCTGAACTAAATACTGAAGACTTGATTAATTTACAAATTGGCTTCGATCTATACAAAATTATTTCGGTCAATGATTCAAGAATTGATTGTATTTTTTGAGTATCTTCTCGTAAACTTACGTTTAATATTATAGTAACTAAATAATAAGCTATAGAAGAAGTATAGTAAGAAGGAAAAAGTACATAATTATAATCTTGAAATAAACCTTCAAATCCATGCCATTTAATAAAGTCATCAACTGACACTATTTTATTGCTAAAGTATCTTGATTTGTAGGGAATAATATATTTTCTCAGTAAGTTAAACAAACGTTCTTGATAACTTAATTCTACATCTTCTAGTATTTCTAATGTTTTTGAATTAAAGAAATAGTTAGAATAAGGATAATCTAAAATCTCCAATACTAACTTTTTTGTATAGTCATCACCATTATTAATATAATCTATTGAAATTAATTTACTTTTATCTAAAATAGAGGAAATATTTTCATCATTTGCTTGACTCAAGTTGTCCAATAAATTTTCAGGTTTAACATATTCATCCTTATTAGATTTTTCTAAACATCCCCAAGTAATACAATAATCAATAGTCGCTTTAGTAATTTTTTGAGTTACTTTAGGACTAGGAACAATAAACTCTAAACATCTCACAGCAAAATCTAATGAATTACCTTGTTTTTCCAGATTATCTTTAGCTATTTTAATTTCATTAACTAAATTATTTAATAACTCATCTCCTGCACCTTCTTTATTATTATCACAAACTTTAAAAGCTAACTGACAAACCATATCCCATTCTTGATTAGCAATTTTTGGTAACAGTATATTGAATAATGATTCTACACTTTTACTATTTCTGACTAAGCTACAAGCAGTAAAATATTCTAAAAAAGTTCGATGGGTAAAGTTATATAATCTATCTCCATTTTTATTAGTTCCCACATCAGTAAATACCCAAGCACGTCCACGACAAAAACGAACAAATTCTCCTGCTGCGTCTTCTGCTTCATCAGGATCATCAAAACGACGTTTTAAGAGATATTCTGATGCTTTATTTATTAACTTCTTTTCAATAACTCCCCCTTGTGATGATTGATCACTATCACTATATATCCAATTAGCTAAGTACATAATAGTAGGTCTAATTTTTGACTGAATATTTTGGATATCATTAGGTAACTCAATACCTCTGCTTTTATCCCACTTTTTTAACAACATCTTAGAACATTCTTCATAAACCTCTGGTCTATTTCTAGGAATATATCCTTCTCCTCGATAGATATTACACATCAGTCCTAACATTAAGGGATTTTTTTGTAAGTCAGGAACTTCTTTACTTTCATTGAGGAATGCTTCAACCTTTTTATTTCTTTTTTCTTCTGTCTCTTCTGTTGTCACCTTAAACCACTTTTCTGCATAATCTTTTACTTGTTTTTCATTGAAAGATCCTAAGTTAAATGTATTAAATCTTTCCTCATTTAAAGGTGCTTCTTTATAACCGACTTCACGGGAAGTTACTAAGATAGGAACAGACGGATATAAGTTAGCAAAATCTTCTACATCATCCCGAATTTTTTGGCGATCGCTTGTATTTGTGAGTTCATCTAATCCATCAAAAATGATCACAGCACGACCATTTAACAATAAGTATTCAACTGCATCATTAGGAAAAGTTGTTATTTGATAATTAGCTTTAATATTATCGTTGATAAATTCTAAAATAGAGCAAGGATCTTGTTGTTTTTGAGAAGCATAATCTCGTAAAATCACTAAAAAGGGAGTAACCTGTCTATCAGCTAATAACCTTTTTTCATATTGTGTTGCTAAGTCATAGCATAATTTTTGTGAAAAGGTTGATTTTCCACCCCCAGGATCACCTAATAATACAGTACGATGTAATACACTATAAAATTCAGTGATTGATAAATCTTCCGATCCCGTTCGACTAGAATAATTCTTAGGAAGAAAATTCGGACAAACATAAATCCTATCCATCGAAATTTTTTTAGTTGCATCGACAAAGGGAGGAGTAATAAAACCATGACGGTTAGCAACTTGCTCACGATATTTTTTTTCAAATTGTAATATTTCTTGAACCGTTGATTGATTTTGTTTATCTAAACAATCTACAACTCTCTGAATATTCCTTAATTCATCTATAACCATGCGATGACGTAGATTAGATTTAGCTTCATGAGCAGACAATCTTCCTTTATCAATAGCATCCGTTAAAACCTGTTCACATCCTTCGACTAATATCTCAAAAATTTTAATGTTTTCTTGTTCAAGATGACTATTATCAATCTCTGTATATAAAGAAAAAGCTTGTAAAAATTCTCTTTTAATTATGTTTAAATTATTTTCTTTACTATCCAAAATTGAAGCAGCATAAACTTGTCTAATAATTTGTTCTGCTTCTGGGGAAACAAGAAAGGAACAGATAGAATGAGTTTCAGGATCATCATATTCTTGTATAACGTCTAAAACTTTTTCTGTAGCTTCTTCTAAAATTGGTTGTAATGCTGTTTCTTTTAACTCTCGTTTGTCTAATATTTCTTTACCAATAATTTTGTCATGAGTCCAAGTTACAGTAGGTTTGAGCAAAGGAGTTGATGCTCTAGCAATTAAAGATAAATCTATTGGTATCATTTTGAATAACCAAGTAACGCTTAAATATATTCTACAGTGATGAGACATTGTAGGGTGGGCAAAGTTAGTTGTCTAACCAACCCTACTTTAAGTCTCCAAATTGTTGACGATATTTCTGTAATAAATTTTGTAACTCTGTTACTTCTTGTTGTGTTTTTTGTGCTATTTCTTCAGGGGTTAAATAAGCTTTTCCTTTCTGATCATACCAAGATAAAATTTCTCTTTTTTCTGCCCCCATTTCATAACTTCTTCTGCCAATACCTAAGTCAATTTCTGGTAACCATAACGGTTCCCCAATTTGTAATTGATAACCATTTTCTTCAAGACGATAAACTTCAAAAGGGGTATGACGATCGCGTTGCCAATGATTGGGGTTATAAATAAGATAATATAAAACACCTAAACGAGCATAACTATCCATTTTCTGCTCGTATTCTCCCCCATAAGTTTGAGAAACAAATTCCAACACTAAAATAGGGACAATATCATTTTCTTCCCAAACAACATAACTAGGACGAGAACGATTATTTTTTCTTCTTTCTACTCCTAAACTTAAAAAACCATCAGGAACAATAGGAACCCGAGGACTCACTCCCGTTGTATGATAAATTCCCATGTCGATACCAAAAAACCAATCCTGACGATCTTGCCAAATTAAACGTAAAATAGAAGCCAAAAGATTCGGTAAGATGTTTTGATCTTCATTATCCATAGGAATATCATCCGAGTCAGGAAGTTCGGCACTACTGGGTAAATTAATTTGAGAATTAAACATCAGTATCTAACAAGAATTGATAAGTGTATTTTATCAATTATGCAAATTATTAACAATTTTCAACAAAGCGATCGCTCTCTTACTTTGCATAAACCCGTTAGGATAGCCATTAATTTTTGTGAAGGTTATAACATACACTGCAAAGGAAGATTGTAGGGTGGGCAAAGTTAAAAGATTATGTAAAATTTGAGATATTTTAAATTCTTGCCCACCTGATAGAATGGATATCTAAGAAGTAATTTTAATCAATAATGTAAAACAACGATGACTCTAACAGATTTATTAAATGAAGCGAAACAGCTTAATCTACAAGAACAAGTGCAACTCGCACCACAACTAATGCAATGGATAGAAATTAAACTGAATGAAGAAACTGCATCTACAGGAAAGAAAAAAATACGAAAACCAGGTCTTAATAGAGGTTGTTTTCTAATTTCAGATGAGTTTAATGATCCATTATCTGATGATTTTTGGTTAGGAAATTTATGAAATTACTATTTAGATAGCTATGCTTTTTTGAATAGTTATGATTGTTCTGTGATTTGGTCTTAATTTAATTCTCTGTGCAAAAAGCTTGCTTAGTTTGCATAAACCCGTTAGAATAGCCATTAATTTTTGTGAAGGTTATAATATACCCTGCAAAGGAATAGCCTAAAGCAAAGCTACCTAAGGAGGCGCGTCATGCACCAACTCAAGCAATATTGGGTTGCTGAACGACTCGACAAAGACTTAGGAGATCCGTGGACTCCTGAGAGCGTAATGTCGTTTAAGAAGGTCGTTGAGATCGATGAGAGCGAGGCCTTTCCTCACTCAGAGATCGAATGGCTTTACAATTGGAAACTGCAACATTACTATGTTCCGGCGGAGTGTGGTGGGGAGTTTACTTCCTTTGAGGAATTTTTAGCGTTTGTTCGTGTTTTATGTCGTCGAGATCAAACCATAGGGATCGCATTTACGACTCTATTTTGGTCTTTTATCACGTGGATGGCAGGAAACGATGAACAAAAGCAACAGTTAGCTCAATACATCAAAAATGAAAACGGGGCGATGTGTTTAGGCTATTCTGAGAAAGAACACGGGAGTGATCTAATTGGTGGTGATTTAACCGCGAAAAAGGTATCAGGGGGTTATATTCTCAACGGGGAAAAATGGCCCATTAATCGCGCTACCATTTCGGGGATATCCTACATTTTGGCCAAAACTGATCCCGAAGGGGGTCCCAAATGTTTAACCCTGTTTATGGTGGATAAATCTCAATTAAACCCTGATAATTATTACAATTTACCCAAAATTTTAACCCACGGCATTCGTGCCTCTGATATGAGTGGGATCGGGTTCAAAGATTGTTTTGTTCCTGACTCCATGCGTATCAGAGAGGAAGGAGATGGCTTAGAATTCGCTTTAAAAGGGTTTCAAGTCACTCGTACCTTCTGCGCTGCTTTTTCCTTGGGTGCAGCCGATACTGCTTTAAGAACAACGTTAAATTTTGCGACGAAACGGGTGGTTTACGGGAAAAAAGTGATCGATATTCCCCAACCCCGTAAAGTCTTGGTGGATGCCTTTTTAGATATCTTAATCTGTGATTGCGAAACCATTGGCGCAGCGAGAGGGTTCCACATTATCCCTGAACAGTTTAGCGTCTGGGCCTCGGTGACGAAATATTTTGTCACCACCCAAATCGAAACCATGATCAACAGCGTTTATACTGTGTTGGGATCACGGTTCTATATGCGCGAAGAACACGACTGGGGTATCTTCCAGAAGGTGTTACGGGATAACTCCATCATCAGTATGTTTGATGGGAGTACGGTGGTCAATTTACACGCGCTGATGCTCCAGTTTCGTCAATTAACCAAACAACGAGGCCGGCGCAAACCAGAGGCGATCGCCGATTTACAAAAACGCTTAGAAGCTATTTTTTCCCTAGAGCAACCCCTTCCTCAATTTAATGGGGAGAACCTCGAATTGTTTGGCCGCGGGGCTGATGACCCCCTTCAAGGCTTGGAAATCGCCTTACAACAGCTAGAGGCTCTCAAAGAAATAGCCGACATAGATGAAGCGGTGTTAGAAAAGCTCATGGTTTTGGGTAATTTAGTTTTAGAGGAATTAAACGCTCACGATGAGTTAATTGCTAACTCACAGTTTGAATATGGCCATGATCAATCCCCTGAATTGTTTGAGGTTGCCAAAAAATACTGTACCCTTCATGCTGCGGCCTGTTGTTTACAGATGTGGTTATACAATCGAACAATTTTAGGGGACTTTTTTGCCAGGGGCGAATGGTTAGTCTTGAGTTTACACCGACTTTTAAGAACAATGCGGCCTTTACCCTATAGCATTTCTGATGAGTATGTAGAAAATACCGCTCAAGAACTGCTAAAACTTTATAAAGAAGATAAACTCTTTTCAATCGTTCCTTTTCAATTAGCTCATTCACCGATAAACGAGGATCGCTCTTATGCAAGTTCAAAGCTCCAGCTACAAGCTTGATGACCAAGCAACAGCAACTACACCAGTCGAAACTGTTCAAAATTGGCTGATTAAGCAGTTAGCTGAGCAGTTACGTCTTGACCCTGCTAGTATTAAAATCACTGAACCGTTTACCCGTTATGGCCTTGACTCTATCGATGCGGTTACCTTAGTGGGAGACTTAGAAGACTGGCTAGATTTAGATTTACCAGATACGTTATTTTGGGATCATCCTACCGTCGAGAAATCAGCCAAGTATCTCGAAGAAAATTATGATCTCGCTGATGCACTGAGTAACATCGAATCAGAAGAAACTGCTGTAGAAGAGCCAGTTAAAGAAACTCAAGATAATAATAACGATAAAAAAGGATGGGGAAATCTTTTTGGAAGATTTCAATAAAAGATAAACCATAATATCCTCAATGGGGTTAGTCAAGGATAAAACCTAACTAACCCTAATTTTTTAGGTTTAAAGGTAACCCTTAACACAGCTTTACCGGCTCTAATCATCGAAATATTTATCTTGTCCTAATTTATCCGTCACCTGGTATAGTATTAAAAATCAACATTAGAATCTCTTCTATTATTTGTTCTTCTTTTAACTAACTTGTTTCGATGTTTGACTTGATACCTTATATTTATGAATTACTCTGACTTTTCATTTTGGTGGATTTTAATTTTATTTAGCGTTCCTTTTTTTACGGTTCGTTATCTTGCTCAGTCAGCTAATTTATGGCGCGGTATTTTTGATAGTATCGGGTTATTAGCCTTATCGTTTTTATTATTTTTCCATGCGAGTCGTTCTAGTTTTATTATTTTTGTTGCTGAACTGATTTTTAACTATTTGATGGTGCAATGGATGTTGCGCTCTCAAGGTTGGAAAGCAAAATTAATCGCAACGGTGGTTATTGTTATTAATGTTTCTATTTTAGCCTATTTTAAATATTTATCTTTCTTTGTTGAAGATGTTATCGGTTTATTGATCAATGTTCCTAATAACTGGCAACAATCATCCCCTATTCCTGTCAGAAATACCATTCCACCAGGGGTTTCCTTCTATACCTTCCAAATGGTGGCGTTTGTTGTTGATTCTCTCAATGCTAGGAAAAAGAAACCGGTTGCTTTTCTCGATTATTTAAACTTTATTGCCTTTTTCCCCCAAATTGTTGCAGGTCCCATTGAAAGAAGGAGTGATTTATTTCCTCAGATCGAATCTTTTCGCTTTAAGTTTAGGGTAGACAACTTTGAAACGGGTTTAAAATGGATTTCTTTGGGCTTATTTATGAAGTTTGTTTTAGCGGATAATATTGCCCCGTACATTGATTTGAGAATTGCGGATAATGCTTGGACGGTTTGGTTTTTTGCTCTCTTATTTACCCTGAGAATTTACTTTGATTTTGCCGGTTATAGTTTTGTTGCTGTGGGTATTGCCAGCTTTTTAGGGGTTAAATTAACGGTTAATTTTTTAGCCCCTTATACCTCTCAAAGCATTAACGAATTTTGGCGACGTTGGCACATTACCCTTAGTACCTGGTTCAGAGATTATGTCTTTTTACCTTTAATGGGTTCTAATAAACAATGGGCTGCTTTTTACCTGTTTTTAACCTTTACGTTATCCGGTTTTTGGCACGGTGCAGCCTGGAATTTTATTATCTGGGGAGCTTATCACGGTGCGTTATTATTAGTATTAAGATATTTAGGTCGTCCCTTTTATGGGTTGATGGGAAACTATTTACCTCGTCCTCAAATTGTCTCTTGGTTTTTAACCTTTGCCTCAGTTACGTTGGGATGTCTTTTCTTTATGGAAACCAATAGCCAACGACTCTTAACTAAATTAATTACCATCCTAACCCCTACTGCTTATTCTTGGCAAAATTTGCAAGCTGTGTTTGGATCGTATAGTATTAATGAAACATCAGCCTTGTTGTTGGTTTTGGCCTTATCACTGTTTGTTCTTTTAATGGAACATTTAGCAGTTTGGCAAGGCAAATTTGAATATGATTTATTATTATCCCGTTGGTTGTCTCCTGTTTTATTAGCGTTAACCATTTTATTAGCGGCTAATACACCATCTGAGTTTATTTATTTTGAGTTCTAATGAATAGCAAACATCCTATCAATATCTGTGTTCTCGGGGGAGGATTTAGCGGTTTATATACTGCTTTATACCTCAGTAACCATCCTCAAGTAAAGTCAGGTGAATGGAAAATCACCTTAGTTGAACGCAATGACAACTTTGTATTTACTCCCTTATTATATGAGTTAATTACAGGAGAATTACAACGGTGGGAAATTGCCCCGACTTATCAAAAATTATTGGCGGGAACTTCGATAAAATTTTGTCAGCAAATCGTTAAAAAAATTGATTTAGATAATCGTCAAGTTAAATTAGATAATGATGATAGTTTGAATTATGATTATCTGGTTTTAGGGTTAGGAACTCAAAACCGTTGGGTTGATATTCCAGGTTTAAAAGACCATGCTTTAACCTTTAGAACCTTACAAGACTTAGAACAGTTACAAGCTAAAATACACTATTTAGAAACCTTAGATAGAAAACATCTTAGAGTTGCTATTATCGGCGGTGGACCGAATGGGGTAGAATTATCTTGTAAGTTAGCTGATCGTTTGGAAAAACGGGCAGAAGTTTTATTAATTGATCGAGGAAATCAAATCTTAAAAGGGTTTTCTCAAGGGGTTCGTAATGCCTCTTATCGTGCCTTAGGTTCTCGTCGAGTTCAGTTATATCTTAACACAAATGTTAAGGAAATTAAAGAAGATTTTATCATTCTAAATCATAGTGAACAAACAATTAATGTTCCTGTAGATATGGTTATTTGGGTTGCAGGAACTCAGTCAAGAAAATTAATTAAATACTTAAATTGTCAACAAACAAACTCAGGACAGTTATTAACTAATTCTCGTCTGCAATTAATTGATTATCCTGAAGTCTTTGCATTAGGTGATTTAGCGCAAATAGGTAATACAAAGACAAGTATTCCTGCCACTGCACAAGCTGCCTATCAACAAGCTAGTTGTGCCGCTAAAAATATCACTGCCATCATCGAAGGTAAACCCTTACAATCCTTTAAATATCTGCATTTAGGCGATATGTTAACCTTAGGAAGAAGAACCGCTATTATTTCTAGTTATGGGATTAATATTAGCGGACAATTGGGCGGAATGATGCGACGGTTAGCGTATATTTTCCGTTTGCCTACGATGCGCCATCGTTTTCAAGTATTGAGAAATTTTGTACAGAAAATAGGCTTAAAAATTCGTCGTTTCTTTCGGGAAATTATAGTTAGTTTATTAGGTCAAAAGTCATCTAGAAAATACTCAAAGTGACTTTAGATTTAACTTATTTTAAGCATTTAAACTAAAGAGAATGGTTAAAAAGAAACATGGAAAAACACTAAAAAAAGGAGAAACGATTGACAATAAAAAACCTAGAAATACTATCTTTGCAATTATTTCGTGTTGGTTATTTTCTGCTTTTTCTGGTTTGAGTTTTGCTTTTGGAGCTTATATTTGTTCATTAATTTTTGAATTATATGCTGAAAATCAAATAGGAGGTTGGTTAGCTACTATATTATTAATGGTTTGGTTAATCATTGTTTTATGGAAAGGATTAATAGATGGTTTAAAGTTTGCTTTAATTTCTTTTTTAGGAATTTTAGGAATCGGAGGAATATTAGCAATCATAGGGTCAATTACTTATGCGATCGCCTTAGTTTTTTCTATATCAGGAATGCTGATGGTAATTGTAAGTATTACTATTACATTAATGGGTTTATTAGGGCTAACTTTTACATTAATAGGAAGCATTCTCGGAGTTATTGTATTAACGATGATATGGACAGTTTCTTTTCTTATTTCAGGGTTGGTTGCTTGGGTTTTCTCTTGGAGTTTAACAGTTATTTTTGCAGGAATATTTGTGGGAGGTGGTGTTTTTATAAATCAATTTTCTTTGATTGGTTTAGTTATATTTATTATCTTAAGTATTTATCTGAGTTTACAAATGATTCTTAATCAGAAAAGAGAAACTTATTTCATGAAAATTGCCCAAAAAATTGCCAATGTTTGAAATACTTAATTTTACTAATATCCTATAACTAATTTATTAGGTCAAAAATTATATAGAAAATACGACAGGGAATAAGATAAAATCGGATTAAGAAAAAGAAAGGGTAAAAATGGTTGTTACTATTGCTAAATCCATCACTGTAGAAGAATACTTGGCACAAGAAGAAGTTGCCCAAGAGAAAAACGAATTGATTAGGGGAGAAATGATTCAAATGGTGGGAGCTTCTGCAAATCATAATCTTTTAACGGGTAAACTTCACGCTCGGTTGTTATTAGCCTTAGAAGATTATGATTATACGGTATTTATGAGTGATATGAAACTTTGTCCTCCCCATTTTCAGAACTATTTTTATCCTGATGTTATGGTAATTAACGGTGAACCTTGCTTCACCAATGCAAAACAAACTACAGTGACGAATCCCTGTTTAATTGCAGAAATATTATCCGTTTCAACGGAAGGATTTGATAAGAATCAGAAATTTACTTTTTATCGGATGATTCCTGAATTACAAGAATATTTGTTAATTGATCAGTGTGCTTATCGGGTAGAATTATATCGTAAAATCGGCGATCGCCAATGGTTATTAACGGAATTAATTGGTGAAGAAGAAGTTTTCACTTTAGAATCAGTACCAGTACAAATTACCCTTGCAGATTTATATAAATGAGTCAACTTTATACAAGAAAATAAATGATTAAAACTGCTAAAATTTCGGTTAGAGAGTATGAAAAAATCGTTGAAACGGGAGTTTTTGCTAATCGCAATATTGAATTGATTGAAGGAAACTTAATAGAAGTGAGTCCAGAAACCCCTTACCATGCTAACTGTAATAATAAACTCTATAAATATTTTCTTACTTTATTCAATAGTTTAGCAGATGTGCGATCGGCTCATCCTATCAGTCTGATTAACTCTGAACCACAACCGGATTTAGTATTAGCAAAACTTCCTGATACCTTGTATGATAACAGACATCCCGAACCCGAAGACATCTATTTATTAATTGAAATTTCCTATTCAACGTTAAATTATGATTTAAGCGAAAAAAAGAGAGTTTATGCTAAGTCAAATATTCAAGAGTATTGGATTATTGATCTTGAAAATAATCGCTTAATTATCTTTAAATATCCTCAAGGAGATGACTATCAAAACCGACTTGAATTAAAGACTGGTTCTATTTCTTGTTTAGCTTTTCCTGATGTTATCATAGAAGTGAATAAACTAATTAATTAAACTTAGAGGTTTCGAGGCTTTTTTATTATTCACATGAACACCATAACCCTAAATGTTAAACCCGTTAAACTCACGGATGAAGAATTTTATCAACTTTGTCAAGTTAATGAAGCATGGCGACTAGAATTAACTGCTAAAGGAGAATTATTAATTATGCCTCCACTGGGTGGAAAAAGTGGCAAGAGAGAAGCTAGATTAATTAGTAAATTATGGGTGTGGAATGAACAAACTAACTTAGGGGTTGTTTTTAGTTCCTCGACGGTTTTTCGTTTACCTAATGGCGGAAAACGTTCCCCTGATGCAGCATGGGTTAAACTAGAAAAATGGAATAATTTAAGTGAAGAAGATCAAGAAAAGTTTCCCCCTTTATGTCCTGATTTTATTATAGAATTACGTTCTCGAACGGATAAATTAGAAGACTTACAAGAGAAAATGCTAGAATATCTTGACGCAGGTTTATGTTTAGGATGGTTAATTAATCCACAACAGCAACAAGTAGAAATTTATCGTCAAAATCAACCTAAAGAAATTATATCCCTTCCTACTAATTTATCAGGGGAAGATGTGTTATCTGGTTTTATTTTGGATATCCCTATAATCTAACTTATTTCTAAGTTTATAGTTTCATTTTTAACCAATTAAATACCTGTTCTACAGTTAAATTTAGATCAAGACTATCAAGAACAAATAAAGTATCATTACGATGACAAAATTCGGGTTGTTTATCTGGTTGAAAAATAAGAATTGAACGATCATTAGGATCAATTAACCATCCTAATTGACAGCCATATTTTAAACAATGTAAAATGTTATTGATGACTCGGTTAGAACTCTGTTCAGGGGAAAGAATTTCAATTGTCCAATTAGGCGCAATTAAGATATTATCTTTCGGTTCTCCATTGTCATCAATCGCTATTACTCATCAGGATATTTTAAATGATATTCAAAATATGACAACTCAATTGATAATAGTAGGTTTATCTGTACAGCAAAATTTTCCAATCTGTAAATCTTTTCCAGATAAACTTTATCAAGTTACTTATGCTAATATGCAAGATTTATCTATTGTTTTGAAAAATAGAAAATACGAAGAAATTTATGATGAGTTAGAGTCTAATAATAATTTTAATATAAAAATGATTGATGGGACTTTACTACAAATTTTATATACATATCAGAAAAAGAAATTAATTTCTCACAGATTAGCTTTTTTTCCATCCCCTTATTTAGAGTCTTTTCAAAATGAACCAGAGATTTATGAAGATGATGAAATTTATGCAGATATTTTAGAAAAGAATATTATGGCTGTACCGATAAGATTTGATTATGATCCTAAGAATTTTCAAGAACTTGACCATCCTAAGTGTCATCTTACTTTAGGACAATTTAAAAACTGTAGAATTCCTGTTTCTTTACCTATTACGCCTAGTTTATTTATTTCTTTTATTTTACGAAATTTTTATAATACTGCTTTTCAAAAATTTTCAAATGAATTAATATTTCAAGATGCTTTATTTGATGAAACGATCACCAATCTTGAAAAAAATCTATTACATCTTGCTATTTTTTAATCCTTTATCATAAAAACTTGTATTTTTTGGTAACTTTCTATAAACTTGCTAATCTTTCCTCAATTTCTGGGAATACTAAATAAAGCAAACAATTAAGTCATAGGAAACTGTAATGTTAGCCAGGGTTTGGTGTGCTTCATTAGTGGGTATTGATGCGGTAAAAGTTGGGGTTGAAGTAGATGTTGCGGGTGGACTTCCTGCCATAACAATTGTAGGATTACCAGACACTGCTGTACAAGAATCTAGGGAAAGAGTCAAAGCAGCAATCAAGAATTCAGGCTTTGCCTTCCCCGTGCGAAAAATAATTATTAACTTAGCCCCGGCTGACTTACGCAAAGAAGGCCCTTCCTTTGACTTACCTATCAGCGTGGGCGTATTAACCGCCTCAGAGCAAGTAGATGCCCATTTATTGGGGGATTATTTGTTTTTAGGTGAACTCTCCCTCGATGGTAGTTTGCGCCCTGTAGCGGGGGTTTTACCCATCGCTGCTAAAGCGCAACAGTTAGGGATCAAGGGGTTAGTTGTGCCAGCAGATAACGCCCAAGAAGCTTCTGTAGTCAAGGGTTTAGCGGTTTATGGGTTCAAACACCTCTCCGATGTTGCAGACTTCCTTTGTCAACCGCAAAACTATCAACCTGTCAACTATCAACCCCCAAAAAAGGATGATTTAAGCCCCATTTTCCCCCTGGATCTCAAAGACGTTAAAGGCCAAACCCACGCCCGTCGCGCCCTAGAAATAGCTGCTTCTGGGGGGCATAATTTAATTTTAGTGGGGCCTCCTGGTAGCGGAAAAACTATGTTAGCTAAGCGTTTACCGGGCATTTTACCCCCTTTATCCTTCACAGAGGCGTTAGAAGTGTCTCAGATCCATTCTGTGGCTGGTTTACTGAAAAATAGAGGCTCTTTAATACAAGATCGTCCTTTTCGTAGTCCCCATCATTCTGCGTCAGGACCAAGTTTAGTGGGGGGGGGGAGTTACCCAAAACCGGGAGAAATATCCTTATCTCATCACGGTATCTTATTTTTAGACGAATTAACCGAGTTTAAGCGCAATGTTTTGGAGTTTCTCCGTCAACCGTTAGAAGATGGTTACGTTTCTATCAGTCGTACTCGTCAGTCAGTGACATTTCCAGCTTGTTTTACCCTCGTCGCAAGCACCAACCCTTGTCCCTGTGGGTATTTCGGCGATCCCATCCAACGCTGTACTTGTTCCCCCCGTCAACGGGAACAATATTGGGCCAAGTTGTCTGGTCCGTTGATGGATAGAATTGATTTACAAGTAGCAGTTAACCGTCTCAAACCCGAAGAAATGACGCAACAAGTGACAGGAGAGGGATCGGATAGTATCAGAGAGAGGGTAAAATTAGCCCGCGATCGCGCTCAATATCGTTTTAAGGAAGATGCTGCGGTGTCTTGTAACGCACAGATGCAAACCTCCCATTTACGGCGTTTTTGTGCGTTAGATGAGTCCAGTCGTAACTTATTAGAAGGGGCGATCCGTAAGTTAGGGTTATCTGCAAGGGCGATGGATCGGGTGTTAAAAGTATCTCGCACGATTGCCGATCTCGCTGATGATGATAGCGTTAAAAGTTATCATGTTGCTGAGGCGATACAGTATCGAACCATTGATCGAATGCAGTAAAATTGATAATCATTTAGCATTAATTTTTTGTGAAAGTTGACTGAGTTAGACTATTTTTAATTTAGTCTTAATTCAGATATTGAGCAGGAAACAAGTTATGGTTAAATCTCTAGAAATAGATAGAGCAGAATCTAACAATAATTGGGAAGAGGAAGAGATTGAGGAATTAGAATATGAACAAGATCACTTAATTTATAATCCAGAAGATATTAATATCACCACAAAAGAGCCAACGATTGAACTATTAATTAGACGCATTGACGAAGAAGCTCTTGACTTAGCCCCTGATTTTCAACGTCATGCTAATCTATGGAAAAATGATCAAAAAAGTCGTCTCATTGAATCCATTATTATTCGTATTCCGTTACCTGCTTTTTATATTGATGCAACGGATGAAGATAAATGGTTAGTGGTTGATGGAATCCAAAGATTATCCGCACTTAAACAGTTTATTAGTGATAAAACTTTAAAGTTATCTGGTTTAGAATATTTAGACTCTTTAAATGGAAAAACTTTTGATAAAATTGAAAGAAGATATCAACGCCGTATAGAAGAAACACAAGTCACTGTTTATTTAATTGATAAAGGAACCCCACCAGAAGTTAAATATAATATCTTTAAACGAATTAATACGGGAGGTTTACCTATGTCTCCCCAAGAACTTCGTCATGCTTTAAACCCAGGTCAAGGAAATAAATTTATTGCTAAACTAGCTGAAAGTCAAGAATTTAAAAAAGTTGTCAATTTAAGCAATGCTCGTAAAATGCGAATGGATGATCGAGAGTTTGTTTTAGCTGGTTTATCTTTTTTATTGACCGATTATACAGAATATAGTAACTATTCTTCTAGAAATAAATTTTTAGCAAGAAATTTAGTGATTCTGAATAAACTATCTCAAGAACAATTAAGAGATTTAGAGAATAAGTTTAAAAGAGTGATGCAAGTAGCTTGGAAGATTTTTGGAGATCAAGCATTTCGCAAACTCATAAAAAATGCTAAACGAAAATCACCACAAAATCAAGCTCTATTTGAAACTTGGTCATTTTGTTTAAGTGGACTAACTGATCAAGAAATTAAAGTCCTGATATCTAAAGAAGAGAAGTTGAAAAATAAGTTTATGAATAAGATAGAAAGTGATCCACAATTCTTAAAATCGATTTCTCAAGCATCGGAAAAAGTTGAATATCGCTTTGTTGAAATTCAGAAGTTAATTAAGGAAATATTATCATGATAGAATTCTTAAAAATAGAAAATTTTAAGCCCTTTCAATCACAAAGTTTTACCATTAAACCATTAACTGTGCTAACAGGTTTAAATAGTACAGGAAAGTCATCTGTGATTCAAGTCTTGTTATTATTACGACAATCTTATCCAGGAGGACACGACAAAATTCATCTGCGAAAAACCTTAAAACTTAATGGTAATTTAGTGAAAATAGGAACAGGAAAAGATGCTTTATTTGGAGGAGCCAGAACAAAAGATTTAATCTATTTTGAAATTCAATCAATGGAACAACTAATATATGGGCTAAAGACAAAAATAAATTGGACAGAAAAATGGAATTTTAAATATGCCTTAGATGATAATACACTCAACATAGTTGATTATAAAACAAATTCAGAACCCAGTTTAAAGAGTTTTAAAAATCCGCATGGTTTGCCTATTAGTTTTGGAACATCAACCCTTTTTCAAGAAGATTTTTATTACTTAAAAGCTGAGAGAATTAGTCCACAAACTTATTTTGAAATACCTAATGATGAAATATCAAAAATAGGCACAAAAGGTCAATACTCAGCTTATTTTCTTTCTATGAATGAAAATAAAAAAATTCTTCCTAAATTAAGTCATCCCGAGGTTAAAACTTTTGTCAGAGAATTAGGAGAAAAACCGCAAAAATCTCTTGAGTTAAAAGATCAAGTTGAAGCATGGATGAGTGATATTAGTCCTGGGGTTGAACTTAATCTTGAAACTAGACCTGATCTTGATTTAATTAATCTTCGATATAACTATGGTGATGAAAATTTCTATCGACCAACTAATATAGGATTTGGAGTCACTTATGTTTTACCTATTCTTGTTGCTATTCTTTCTGCAAAACCAGGTGCATTAATTATTCTGGAAAATCCAGAAAGTCACCTTCATCCTAGAGGACAATCTCGTATTGGTCAATTAATGGCACTTGCAGCAAGTTGTGGAATACAAATTATTGTGGAAACTCATAGCGATCATATTTTAAATGGAATTCGTTTAATGACTAAGAAACAACAGATTAATGCTGATGATATTGCTATACATTACTTCACAAGAGGAAAGAAAGAAGGAAAATATCAAACTGAAGTGATATCCCCTAAAATTTATCAGGATGGAGGAATTGATCAATGGCCAGATGGATTTTTTGATCAAGCAGAAAATGATTTGATGGAGTTATTATAAATGCACTTTTTAATTAATGAACTTTCATTTATTGGTCAAGCAGAAGATATTTATCAAGCTGATCAATTGATTGAAAGTTTAGTTAAGATTATTAAAGAAATTAATGAAATTAAAGGTTCTGATCCATTACAAACCCATAGCACTTTATCGTATCAAAAAATCAGTCAAGATTTAACTTTGAAACAATGGTTACATAATAATTTTAAATCTCTTGAGTCTAAAAATCAAAAAATAGCACAAGTTTTAATCCGAATGTTAAATAAGGGTCCTTTTGTGGATGTCCAAGGATTATTAAATACCAAACCATGTTACTATAATGAAAAAGATGTCTCTAATAGTTCTATTTCAAGTGCAGTTTATTTACAAGGGATTTTAATTAGTTTACAAAATAGTGATAATTTTACTGCTGAATATATAACGATCAATATTCAAAATGAACCTAATGAAAATATATGTATTCATAACTTAACTAAGATTCAACAAGCAAGAAAAATCTGTCCTAAATATAATCCTCATCCTAAACATGATTCCCAAAGTAGTTGGAAAAATGCAACTCCAATGAATTTAAACGATGATGATGCACAAAAAGCACTGAATCAAAGTATAAAATATAAAGAATTACAAAGATATAGTTATTTTGATGATAAGTATTATCGCTTCCATAGTGATAATACTTTTAATAATCAAGGATATCCCACTTATCATGGTTATCCTGTAGATAAATCAGATGTTCCTAATGAAGTTCTTAAAAAACTAACTAGATAAGATTACAAAGTAAATTGAAAATCATTAACAATCATTCCTGGGGTTAAAATACCGCCTAAACTTCTTTGTCCATAAGTACCTGTTCTCGGAATAAATTCCCTAAAATTAGTTAAAGCGACTAAATTTTCTCCCCAAAAACGGTATAAACTTTCATCAAATCTTAAGTTCTCAATGGGTGCAATAATTTCGCCATTTTCGACCCAAAAACAAGCATAACGAGTCATTCCTGTGATGCGTCCCCCTGTGCGGTCGCTCCAGTTTAAATAGTGTAAATTAGAGACATATAATCCTGTATTTAAGGTAGATAAAATGTCTTCCTGAGCTAAATTTCCTGGTAATAATTCGGGCGATCGCAAACTCTCAAAATTATTCGCAGCATTAGGGGTTAAATTATATTCTGATGCAGTACGAGAACTTATTAAAGTATTAATTAATTTTCCTTCAGTAATAAGAGGTAAAATTTCAGGAGCAATTTCTCCTAATTCATTGAACCTAGGAACGGTTCCTTTACTAAAGTTTTCTTGTAGGGAAAATTGAGAAGATAATGTTTCTCCTTGTTGCAATTTTAATAAAGAACTATCTCCTCTTCTTAACGAAGATTCACTAATACCCCCCCAAGATAACATACTAATTAAATCAGCAACGGCAGCAGGAGCAAAATAGGTACGATACCCTCCAGGTTGAAGAGTTTTTGATGGTTTCTCTAAAGCAATAAATTGATTTTTATCAGTTTTTATTTGCTCTAAATATTTATTATGATCCCAATTTTGTCCTGAGAAGATGCCTTTAACTGCTTTTTCTCCTGGCGTAATTAAAGAATAATCAACAATGAAGTTTTCAGTGGCAAACCAATGAAATTGACCCGCAGAATTGGCATTTCCTCGAATGACAGAACCGGCGGTATAAAGTCCCGTCATATCTAACTCAGAAACTGGGAAAAGGATCTCATTTACAGCTTTTTCTGTGGATAATAAGTTGCCTAGATAAACCTCTTTACTGGTTCCATGATTCTCAGGAATAACAATGTGAGGATCTTCTGGCAATTGGGGTAATTCTTGACGTAAATGGTTTAAGTTTTCCACGGCAAGTTGACTATCAACCGCCGTATCTCCTGTAAAGGGAAACGTGGCAAAAGCTGTTCTTTTATTGGCTATTAAGGTAAGTTTAATGCTTCCATCTTTTACTATTCCTGTTTGTCTTACTTTTGCACTATTAAACCGAATAAATTGGGTTTGTTCTCCATTTAATTCAATGGTTAAATATTCTTCAGACTTTAACTTTTCAAGGAGAAGATTACACAGTTGTTCAAAGCTAGATTCTAAATGTTCTAATTTTTGATTGTTCATCAGAGAAAAAATAAGAAAACTTAATGTATCAAGGCAGTTAATTGCTTGGGGATAACAACCTATATTAGCAATAATTTTTTTGAGTTATTAGATTTTAACAAAAATTTCGAACTAGAGGCTATGATCAAAAATATCCCCACAGTTATCCGTGGGGATATCATTGAAGTTAGTTAAGAATTATGGCTAGAAACAGCGTTAACCCCGTCAATAGAATAAACTGTTGCAAAACTTTTTTTATTGGTTAAAAATTTAAACATCCTAGGTTCTTATGCCAATTTCACAATCTAAGACTACAGATCAAGATTTTTCCTCCTCCCACACTTCCCACACTCCCTCATCTGTAGCCAACTTTAAGGAAAATGGCATTAACTCGATTCACTGTTCTATCACTTCAAAATCTGACTCTTCCAGGGATAATATTATGGATTCTGGTTCATGATTAAGGGGATTTTGCGCTAATTTAACTAACCACCGTCCGTTGCTTTCTTGTGCTTCGATACGTCCCTCTATTCCCCTTGCATAGTCAGGGTAAATGACACGCACTAGCATTCCTATGCGGATCATAGCCATATATTTCTTCACAATAAAATTAGTAAAGTCAAGGTTAACTTTAGGTTAAGTTTATAACGTTAGAGGACAAATGGGTACTCTAAAATAGAAATACCTAGAAAGATTTTCAACAGGGACAACCATCATGGACAATACACCAGCTAACATAAAGGATCACTTCCTATATCCCATTTCTCCTTATCATGGAGCTTTAAGTAAAGATAAAGTCATATTTAACGCTAAATTACAAGAATTTGCCCAAAAGGTGGGATTTATTGCCAATCTGTACACAGGGGGAAAGTTACCTTCAGAGGAAGCTTATGGTCGAGTGGAATCCTTGTGGAGAGAGTTAGAATTAATGAAAGCGATCATTACTGATGATCCATCAACTTAACACCGAGTTATCATAGGCAAGAAGGCAAGATTTTCAACGTCTGAGCAATTAGGATTATAGATGACTCTTTTTGATGCTTTTCAGCCTATGGCGGTTATCGCTACTACGCCTCACGCAACCCAATTATTACATCCTCTGTGTCAATCCTTAAAGACAACCCTGTATGTTCCTGCAACCCTCCCTTTAATTGATACCACCACTTGTCATTATCAAGGTTCTCTGAAAACCCATTTAGCTAAAATTTGGGCAGAAAATCGAGCTTTTCTCTTTTGTTTAGCCACAGGTGCGGTTATTCGTCTCATTAGTCCGTTATTAAAGGATAAAGCATCCGATCCCGCCATTATTGTTATCGATCCCACGGGTCAATTTGTCATTAGTTTATGTAGTGGCCATCAAGGGGGGGCCGATCACTTAGCGCAATTAATCGCTAATCAACTCAATGCTACCGCCATTATTACTGGTGCATCCCATCATCTCAATTTACCGGCCATTGATACATTAGGACAGTCGTTCGGTTGGCGCAAAGGACCAGGAGATTGGACAGGGGTCAGTCAGGCGATCGCCTCTCAAAAAACGGTTCAAGTGATACAAGAAGGGGGTTCTCGCCTTTGGCAAGAGAATTTACCTCAAAATCATCCTTTTTACTTTGGATTCCCTGAAATTGGCGAAAATATACAACCAAAAGCCCGTATCTGGATCAGTGCCACCAAACGCAGATTTGCTCAAGCATCCACACTTCCTAAGGTGCAATGGTATCCCCGCGTCTTATGGGTGGGTTTAGGGTGCATTCGGGGAACGTCTCAGGGGTTGATTGCATCGGCGATTGAGGAGGTGTGTCAAACCTATCATTTAGCCACAGAGGCCATCGCCGGTATGGCCACCATTGACATTAAAGCCGATGAGGTAGGAATCCTTCAATATTGTCAAGACAAACAGTATCCTTTATTAACCTATTCTGCTGATGTTTTAAACACCATAAAAGTGCCGAATCCGTCTGAGGTGGTTAAGCAAGAAGTTGGGACGGCAAGTGTGGCTGAAGCAGCAGCTATTTATGGGGCAAATAATTGGTTTGATTATCTAGGGAATAGGAAGAATATTGACGTTAAAAAGACGCTTTTAGTAACAAAACAAGTCATTAAATCTGATAAAGAAGCAGTAACCATTGCCATCGCCCAAAGTGAGTTAGAATACACAGGGAGAGAGGGAAAAATTTATTTAGTAGGAATGGGACCAGGGAGTTTAGAACAGATAACACCGGCTGCTAAAATGGCTATCAATAAAGCAGATGTAATCATCGGTTATTCTTTGTATTTAGACTTAATTAAACCATTACAACGTCCCGAACAAATTGTTGAATCTTTACCGATCACTAAAGAAAAAGAAAGAGCGCAAAGAGCTATAGAATTAGCAATATGGGGCTTATCAGTTGCGGTTATTTCATCGGGGGATTGTGGCATTTATGGTATGGCTGGTTTAGTGTTAGAAGAATTAAAAAATAATCAGTGGGATGGCAATTATCCCAGTATTGAAGTATTCCCAGGAATTACCGCCTTACAAGCAGCAGCAGCAAGAGTAGGAACCCCCTTAATGCACGATTTTTGTGCTATTAGTTTAAGTGATTTATTAACCCCTTGGGATGTGATTAAAAAACGATTAACCGCAGCAGCAATGGGGGATTTTGTCACCGCCCTTTATAATCCGCGATCGCAAACCCGTCAAACCCAAATTATTGAAGCCCAAACTATCTTTTTACAGTACCGTGATGAGAATACCCCAGTTGCGTTGGTTCGTTGTGCTTATCGTCAAGATGAAACCGTAATATTGACAAATTTAGGAGAAATGTTAACTCATACTATTGATATGTTAACCACTGTTTTAATTGGAAATAATAGCACGTTTACTTATCAAAATTGGATGATTACACCAAGAGGATATAATCAAGTCAGATAGTTTGAGGACATAATAGTATTATGTCCCTACAAGGGTTCATTTGTACGGATTTAACACTGTTCAATCCGCCTACTGTTTTTATAACTGAAACCTGATTGCTATAACTATCGTATCTAAAACTTTTGCCCACCGTATAAAATTGATTCCTGATGTTCTGATAAACTGGTAATATCAGTTCTCAGAAATAGCTGGAGAGATTGCTTCAGGGTATTTTAAGTACAAGTCAAAGCTGACTGTTTATGTTACCCCTCGCAATGGCAACTTAAGTCTCTAATAACTTTTGAGAATTGATATAATTAGGAATTAATGTGACAATTTTTATGGAATTATTATTATCAGGTTTAATGACATTAATAGAACCCTTAAAATATGGGTTTATGCAGCGATCGCTAATGGAAGCGGTGATCGTGGGGGTTATTTGTGCAGTGGTAGGTAGTTATTTAATGGTACAGCGTTTGGCGTTGTTAGGAGATGCCATTAGTCATTCTGTATTGCCAGGGTTAGCCATTGCTTTTATTTTAGGGGTTAATATTTTTGTGGGGGCGTTTATTGCCGGATTATTAAGTACGGTTTTTATTAATATTATTCGCACGAGATCGCCCATTAAAGAAGATGCAGCAATGGGGATTGTTTATTCTGCTTTTTTTGCTTTAGGAATTACCTTAATTACCATTGTTCAAAAAGATAATAAAGTTGATCTCAATCACTTCTTATTTGGTAACATTTTAGGGGTCAGTTTTGCTGATGTTCGAGACACTTTCATTATAGCAGTCATTGTTTTAATCATTGTCGCTGCTTTCTATAAAGAATTATTGTTTTATACCTTTGATAAGTTAGGCGCACAAGCGGCGGGACTTCCGGTTAAAAAGTTAGATTTTGGCTTAATGATTTTGATTGGGTTAACCATTGTTGCCAGCTTAAAAGCCGTTGGGGTAGTCTTAGTTTTATCTTTATTAATTACTCCTGCGGCCACCGCCTATTTATTAGTAAGTCGTTTACATTTAATGATGATTTTGGGGGTTATTCTTGCGATTTTTTCTAGTATTACTGGGATGTATTTGAGTTATTTTTATAACCTACCCTCGGGTCCTGCCATTGTTTTAGTGGCTTCTGGGTTGTTCATTTTGGTGTTTCTCTTTGGTCCAAAATATGGGGTTTTATACCCCCATTCTGTTTAGAGGGAATTTTCTTGAGACCAAGCTGGATGAGAAAATAAAGAAGCAGTTACCCTAACCCCTCTTAGTTGATTTAATAAGGGTAAATGACCAATGGGTGCGCTCAAATCCCAAGTAAATTGATTAGGGTACTGCGTCCAATTATTAGCTTGTTTCCAGCCAATTTTTGGCCATAATTTGTTAAAGTCTTTTCCCACAGATAACCACAGTTTTCGCTGCACCGAAAAGCCAAATTTTCCTTCTGAATGTAACCACCATAAAGCATTAATGGTCTGTAAATCTATTGTTGGAAACTGCTCCACTTCCGTAAAATACACCCACTTACGTTGTATGGCCCCTTCTCCTGCTAATTCACACAAAAGATGACGGGTTAAGGTATCTGCATCTTGAAACTTTTGCTCAACCAGTAATTGATTCAGGGGTTTATAATTGATGTCTCGTTGAGAGTTAAGGGGGATAACGCCATCAGAAAAATGGGTTTGTATAAATTCTTCTGTGAGGGGGTTGTTTAAGCGATACAGACTACCGTAAATTTTGCCGCGCACAATATCAGGTTCATTTGTCTGTGATCCTTGTAAAAATTTCATTAAGACTTGCCAACCTCCTTCTCCCATACTCATTAGTTGAGGGATTAATCGAAGTTGATCTTTTTGGTTCCCGTTAAGAAACTGCTCCCTAAGTTGGGAGAGATTATGGTCTGTATTATCAATTGTAGCGGTTTGCTGGTCGGTCATGAAACTATCCGTTGAGACTCTACAGTCATATATTTTTTCCTTAGCTTAATACTGAATTAATATCCGTCAATCTAAGGGTTAATCCATACGACTGTCTGATAAGGATCGAGGACAATGATTGCTCATTGACCGCTACTAATATTATCTCAAAAAGAGGTTCACTTTAGAAGAGAAATTCTTGATTAATTTAACTCGTGACCAATAATTTCGGGTTCGGTAAACTCGTCTGACATCTCTAAAACAGCGCGTATGACGGGTTTCATCATAGGAGTGTCAGCATTTTCATTGTCTTGATGACGACAGCGTTTGGCTCGTCTCGATACTTGTACCACCACACGATAACGGTTTGAAGCGGCACTCATCAAACGATCAGCCCGCTCTACCATTTCAGCAGCATTGACGGGAAAATGTCTAGCCATTTTATTTAATGATTAATAAGTATTTCTTTAAGACTAGCAAACCAGGGTAAAGAGTAATTGAAGGTTAGACTAGGAAAAAATTAATATTAATCAAAAAAAATCTCAAAACTGTAACCGCACGTTTTTATAGGAGTTAGTCAAGGATCAATCTTTTTAAAAATCTGATACTTCCTCACCATTTATATCAACTCCATAGCTATTCATCAGCCTTAATAAATAGTAACTTTCTAGATTACTTTCAGTGGGTTCAACTTCTGGGTACATAATCTTAACTAATTCGGTGGTTGGCATAACTTTGTTGTTCCTAATCAATTAACTATATTGTCTGCTTTATTTTTACAATTGCCTGTGTTGACTATCATTGATGCTCTGTGATCTTTATCAAAAAAGATTGATTCTATGCTAATTTTACTGTTACAGTAAATACTTAATTAGTGAACAAAAATAGTTTTATGTCAGTGATAGAACATAAATGAAATTAACTACTTAAAAGAATTCAACAGTTCTTATATTAAGTCGTATTAAGTATAGGCTTAAAATCCATCAAAAAAATGCTTTTCTTCCATTTATTGCTCATTGGCAGACGGTAATTCTAAAGGTATTTGTCCCATGATTCCTTTTCTAAAATCATTTAATAGCTGCATCGTTGCTCTTTCTTTATCTCCTTTATATCGGGTATTACCTAAAATTTCAATGTAGTCTTCCCCCGTAATTTCCTGGGGATCAAGTTGATAGCGAGATAACAAAACTTTCTCAAACTTCAACTTAACTAATAAATCAACTAATGCTGCTCCAATTTGTTGATTATCGTAAGCTGCTTCGCCAATATCTTCACAGATGGCCAACTTTACTGCATTGTCTTGATTATCTAACCTCACTGGAATAATCCCAGGTGCGTCTAATAGTTCGAGATCGTCAGAAATTCGTATCCATTTCAACTGACGAGTAACTCCAGCACGTCTGGCACTGGCTACTACCTTACGTCCCAATAAACGGTTAATTAAAGCAGATTTTCCCACATTAGGAAAACCAATAACCACTGCTCTAACCGCACGGGGACGCATTCCGCGATCGCGTCTCCTCTGGTTCATATGTACCCCTGCTGCCTGTGCTGCTTTTTTGAGAGATTTAATCCCTTTTCCTTGTTTGGCGTTGGTACAATACAGTGTCTCTCCTTGCTCAGTAAACCAGCTTAACCAACCCTGACGAACGGATTCTGGTATCATGTCCATGCGGTTGAGTACCACCAGTCTCGGTTTATCCCCTATCCATCCTGGAACGTCTGGATGATGGGATGCTAAGGGAATACGAGCATCTAACACTTCAAAGATAACATCCACACGGTTAAGTTGTTCTTTGAGTTGTCGTTCGGCCTTGGCAATATGGCCAGGATACCATTGAATGAGGGGCATAAGATTAATGAAGTCAGAAGTCAGAAGTCAGAAATTGTTGAAAACAAAAGAATATTTAATCCTCGCTCCAAAAACTTTCTGCTTTTAGAAGCCGAGTCTTAGATTCTATTGTCTCGATAATTGTTACAATAGTCTTCTTAAATTATAGAAGACGTTTGCATGAAATTACCAGATCAACGGTGGTATATTGCCTCTCCTAACCCAGAGCAAGTTAAAATATTAGTAGCAGAAACAGGCTTATCTCCTTTACTCGCTCAGGTCATTTTAAATCGAGGAATTGATAGTCCTAAGTTGGCACAGGTTTATATTACCCCAGATGTAGAAAGTTTGCCCGATCCCTTGGACGAATTTCCTGATTTATTCCCGAGCATTGAACTATTAAAAGAAGCCATCGAAACAGGTGAAAAGATTGCAATTTGTGGAGATTATGATGCTGATGGAATGACTAGCACTTCTTTATTATTAAGAGCGTTTAATCATTTAGGGGGAGATGCTTATTATGAAATTCCTAGTCGAATGAAAGATGGTTATGGCATTAATGAAAGAATTGTCGAAAAGTTTGCAGAAGAAGGAGTCGGAGTCATTTTGACGGTTGATAATGGTATTGCTGCCTATGATCCTATCAAACTTGCTGTGGAATTAGGGTTAACAGTTATTATTACCGATCATCATGATCTACCTGAAAAGTTACCGCCGGCTGATGCCATTTTAAATCCTAAATTATTACCTCTACAGTCTCCTTATCGGGGTTTAGCTGGTGTAGGTGTTGCCTATATTTTAGCGGTAACTCTGGCTGAAAAATTTAACAAAAGAGAGGAAATTATTGATGCTTTATTAGAACTATTTACCTTAGGAACGATCGCAGATTTAGCTCCATTAGTTGGGGTTAATCGTCGTTGGCTAAAAAAGGGGTTAAAACAGTTACCCAATTCACAATTAGCAGGGATTCAAGCCTTAATGCAAGTAGCAGGAGTTAGTGAAGAACAAAAACAATTAAAGCCAGATGATATTGGTTTTAAATTAGGTCCAAGAATTAACGCAGTGGGACGTATTGGTGATCCACAAACTGCCATTGAACTATTAACAACTGATGACCCAGGAATGGCATTAGAACGGGCAATGCAATGCGAACAAATCAATGGAAAACGAAAAACTTTATGTGAAGAAATTGAAAAAGAAGCCATCCATTTAATTAGAACAACTCCGATTGATTATAAAAAAGATAGGGTTTTAGTTGTTATTAATTATAAATGGCATCATGGGGTTATTGGTATTGTTGCCTCGCGTTTAGTTGAGCGTTATGGTGTTCCTGTTTTTATTGGTACGTATGAAGAAGACGATACCAGTAAAATTAGGGGATCAGCGAGGGGAATTGAAGAATTTAATATCTTTGAAGCTTTGGTCTATTGTGATAATTTATTGGGAAAATATGGAGGACATAAAGCAGCCGGTGGGTTTGGTTTAAAAGCTGAAAATTTAACCGCATTTAAAGAAAAATTGAGTGAATTTGCTCATCGATTATTAGACCCATCCCATCTTAAACCTTTAGTCAAAATTGATGGACAAGCGGATTTTCAACAGTTAAACGCTCAGTTATATCAACATATTGATAGTTTACAACCGTGGGGCATCGCAAATGCCTTTCCTGTGTTTTGGACTCCTAATGTAAAAATCTTAGAACAAAGAACCGTGGGCAAAAATCATTTAAAATTAGTGTTAGGTCAAGAAGATGGTCAAGAAATGAAAGCGATCGCTTGGCGGTTTGGTTCCTATTTTCCCTTACCCAAACGGTTAGATATTGCTTATAAATTGACTGAAAATCATTGGAATGGTAACGTTAATATTGAATTAGAAATAGTAGGTATTCGTTTACCTGCTTCGGCAAAAATAAAACCTGAAAATAGTTTTATTTATCAAGGAAAAGAATATATTTGTCATTATTCAGAACAAGAGAAAGAATTAAGGATTAAAAATACTCAAGGAAAAGTTTTAGCTATTCGCAAAGGACAACGAAAAGGATTATTAGGAATTAATCGTCAAGAAGCAAAAGAAGTCGATGTTACGAAAAAGCCTTATTTTGATATAATAAAAGTAGCGATGAATACGTTAAATTTAACTAAGTAATTAATCATTAATTGTTGTCTAGTTGTGATATTTTGATTCAACCCAATCTTGAAATATATTCAAAATTTCTAACAAATTAAAAGAACCTCCTGCACCTTGAAATCTTCCATCTTTTACAGAACAATCAATCCAGTCATGATCAGAACGCTTAATTGACACCTTATCAAACTGATACTTGTCAACTTCTGTTTCCACTAAATCAATAATAACTAACCAACCCGGATTATCTAAGGTTTTAATATCAATGCCATACCTATGTTCCCAATCTTCATTACACTGAGAATTATACCAATTTTGTAGCCAAATAAAAGGGTTAGTTTCCATGATTATTTCCGAATAAAATAGGGACAATTTCTTCAGCGAATCCTAGATATTCTTCATAAAAATAAGGATTTTTGGGGGTCATGGGTTCTAAATTAATTAAAATACTATAGACTTAATTACATAAACTCATTATAATGTCAACGTTATTAAGGCTGCAATAAAAGTTATTAAAAAACAATTAAAATATAAAGATATATAACAAAAAGATTCTTATCTCAGAGATGACTTCTATAATTCCCCATAGATAAACTTCTTAGAGAAATCAAGTTCCCTAATTATTAATCCTCTTGAGGGGATTAGTTGTTTAATTAAAGTATTATTGACCATTGCGTAAGAAGTTTCAGCGTCGTCAAATTTATTGTGAATAGACATTAGGATTTGCAGATGAAAATTATGTTAAAAAGTCTTACTTTGGTCAAGACTTGGTTAATTGTTGCTTTGTTAGTAATGGTGACAGGGTTTGCTACACCCGTGCTAGCAATGGAGACTCAAGGAATTACGGAGCCGATGCTTTTCCAACCGGCTCAACGGAACTATGCTTTACGTATCATTAATGGCGTTGATACAGGAGAAGATGAATTTCCTTGGGTGGTGAGTATTGGTACTGCTTTTGGTTCAAGTAGTAACCTTTTTCAGCGTCATTTTTGCGGAGGTTCTTATATTGGGGATCAATGGGTATTGACTGCGGCACATTGTATTCTGGATGCAAATAATAATCTTGCCAGTCCTTTTAGTATTAATGTGACGGTAGGCGATCGCGATTTACGTAATATTGCAGACTTAGAAGTTCTCAATGTTAGTAATGTCATTCCCCATCCTGACTATACCGGGAATGTAACGCAGGGAGCCGATATTGCCTTATTAAAGTTGAGCCGTTCCCCATCTATCCCAACGGTTAAATTAACGTCTAACCCATCAGAATTAGATGATGCGGGAGTGTCTTCCACCACCATTGGTTGGGGTATTACCGAAGAAGATGAACTATCCCCCATTCTCCAAAAGGTGAATGTTCCCGTTGTGTCTAATGCAATATGCAATGCACCTGAGTCCTATAATGGACGAATCCAAGATGACATGATCTGTGCCGGCTTTGAAGAAGGGGGAAAAGATGCTTGTCAGGGGGATAGTGGTGGTCCTTTAATTGCTATGGCTAACGGTAGTCCCGAACTTACCGGAGTGGTCAGTTGGGGGGCTGGATGCGCTCAGGAAAACAAATATGGCGTTTATACTCGAGTGGCTAAATACGTCGATTGGGTCGCAACTACCACAGGAATCGATTTATCGTCTCCCAAAGATGATGAGTCCATGCTAGACATATTGAAGCGCATTGAACAGCGTTTAACCAATATTGAGGACAAATTACCCGAATCAAGAATTTCACCCCTTGAAACGCCATTTTCCGAATACGAACCCTACGAAGGTCCGAGCGTTTCTGAAACTGATTTAACCTTTGATCGGGCAGCTTTGGAGCGGTCTATTAGTGGATACAGAAATCGCATTGATAACTGGCCTGGACTGCCGAATTTTAGTGGTCGTGAAGTAACAAGCTTCTTTTCTAACCGATGTGGAGGACACACCAACTCACCACCCCCCAGAGATATCTGGAATCGTTTTGCTAGAACTTTGGTGGTATTACAGAAACTACGGACTGATTTAGGGGCCCCAATTACCTTAACTAGCGTTTACCGAGATCCAACCTATAACCGATGTGTTGGGGGTGTAACGGGTTCTGAGCATACTAAAAATCTGGCCATTGACTTTACTTCTAGTACAGGAAATCCCCGACGTTGGGCCTCTGCCTTAAAATCCTATCGAGGTCGGACTTTTACTGATCCGGCAACAGGGGGAAGTTTTGTGTTTAAGGGTGGAATTGGAACTTATGTGGGTCGCAATTTCGTTCATATTGATACGAACGGTACAAATAGAGACTGGGATGGTTAAGACTGTTTGGTTTTCTCAATCTCTGTAAAGTATCAACAAGAAATGAGTAAAAAGATGGTTAACTTTAATAGGTGAACCGTCTTTTTCTTATGTTTTCTCAAAAGACAAAATTTCAATATTCTCATCATTAAAGATATGTAGTTTGCCATTGAGTATTTCGTAATATTGTGATTGCTGTAAAGCGTTTAAATATTGTTTTTCAAATTGATACAATTCTCCGCCACAAAACTTACGCGTATTTTGGATAGAGTCAATGGTTAAAAATTTGTTTTTGCTACGATAAGATGCAGAATAGTGATTACAGCCAGAAAATCCTGAGATAGTTTCTCCGTCGAATTCTGCTTCGACTATTAGACCTTGAATCATCTTGACAGTATCTATCTTCTCAAGATTCCATCGACCGACTAATTCATTGGCATCAGCAGGATTCATTATTAAAAAAGTTAAGAGAGCTACAATAACTATGATAGTAGATTTGATGACCATTTCAAATAACACGAACAACTCTAGTGTTTAAACCATCAATAGGGACAAAAATAAACATTTCTTTGATCAAAAATCTGGATGGATTTTCCGAAAAAAGTGATAATCATGTTTATGGATGTCCCAGTTGTTATCTTATTTCAGTATTCGTTATTAATCCTCCACTGTATGACCGGCTTCGGTAATAATTTCTTTAATGGTTTCTGTCGAAGCATCGCTATCTACAGTGACCATTTTTGAGTCTACATCAATAGAAACTTTTGCATCTGGTTTTTGTCCTTCAATGGCTTTTGTGATGGTATCAGCGCAACCACCGCAAGCAATACTGGGAACTTTTAAAGTAATGGTCATAACAAATACATTAATTGAACATAATTTGACTCTTTGATCATAATTTTATACTGGTTAAAGTTGACGGATTTTAACAAAAAATTTGTTTTGACTTAGGGTTATTGACTGGCCTTTTTTAAGGCATTTATTTCGGCTAAAGCAGCATCAGAAGCGGTTCTTTCCCCCATTTCTTCCCAGATTTCTGCTGCTTTTTGGAAATCAGCGATCGCGTTTTTTTCTTCCCCAAGATCAATCAAGGCTAATCCTCGGTTATAATAGGCTTCCCCATACAAAGGATCGATAGTTACCGCTTGAGTAAAGTCAATTTTCGCCAATTCTGGGCTTCCTGAGTTAAGATGAGCCAATCCTAAGTTATTTTGAGCAAAGGCATCGTGAGGATTAATTTTTAAGGCTTTTTCATAGTCAGCGATCGCTTTTTCATCTTCTCCCAATTGTAGATAAACATTACCTCGATTAACATAAGCTTGAACCATATCAGGATCTAATTTCAAGGCAGTGCTAAAGTCGGCCAACGCTTGTTTAAATTGGCCTAAACTACTGTAAGCGTAACCCCGATTAAAATAGGCGTTAATATCTTGAGGATTTTCAGCAATAACTTGATTAAAATCATCTAATGCTGCTTTATAATTCCCGTTACGACTTTTTTCAATTCCTTGCTGTACCATTTCTATCGTATCTACGGTTAACACCGATGACTCAATAGGAACGGAAGAAGATTGATCGTTACAACCTACCATTAAACTGATCACTAACAATGAAGATAAGTAAAAAAAGGTTTTCTTGCTTTTGTCAGGGTATTGGATAGAAAATACGGGAAATCTAGCAACTTGATGGAAATAATTAAACATTGAACTAAATTATGGTTATAAAAAAGGTTTTAACTGGCCAATCGTAAACGCTGTCTATAGAACCTTATCCCGACTATATCAATCTCTAAGCATATAACCTACTCATTTGTCAACTAGACAAATGGAAAATAACTAGGTATATTAGCCTAGACGTATATCGTGAGGTGAGGAACAGTACACCATGAAAAAACTATCATTATCTATCTTGATGATAGCGTTAGCTGCCGTACCTGCACAGGCACAAACAGCGACTTATTATGCTTCTCATTATCAAGGACAGAAAACAGCATCAGGGGTACGCTTTAATAATAGTGCCATGATGGCAGCCCATCCTAGTTTGCCCTTTGGGACAAAAGTTAAAGTGACCAATCGCAAAACGGGAAAAAGTGTAATTGTTCGCATTGTAGATCGTTGTCGTTGTAGTCTAGATTTATCTCAAACAGCATTTAGGACCATTGGCTCCCTAAAATCGGGTAGAATTCCTGTTAGTATTAGAGTGTTAAATTAATAAAAATTTAAGTTTCTTTGAGTCTTGATTATTTAAGATAAAAATATTGATCAATGAAGGGGCGACAATTGTGTTGCCCTTTCATTAAATTAAGAGTTAATCGAATCATTTAACCCCCCTGGCGAGAAATCCCCGATTGAGGAACGAAAATCGAGGGATGAGAGCCAGGACAGAATTTTTGTGATAGACTAAAGACGGCCGTAAGGTATAAACCTGAAT
>JAAUYH010010043.1_pt1 | contig 32956 bp, 26 predicted proteins | sample 7278061 | NCBI WGS metagenome assembly JAAUYH01 (sample SAMN14350203, study PRJNA611818) | marine sediment metagenome | isolation source: surface marine sediment (0.6m) | place: French Polynesia: Moorea | collected 2018-08 | reverse complement strand
GCCGTAACCCGTGTCCTCATCGCTGATGTGCGACACCCAGATGCCAAACGGCGTCACCGCATGGGTCCGGATATCCGATCCCTCCACCACGTCGCCGCCTTCGGTCCACCATTTTGATGCCAGCTCGAGCGCCGGCTCGAAGCTGTCGCTGAAGAGCTGGTCCTGGCTGTTCGCAATGGAAATGCTGGCAAGCATCATGACTACGGCCGCTGCCAGCCGCATGATGAGCGTAGAAGGTGAAAAAACGTTACAGCTTCGTTTGTGTTGTTGTATGACCCTGATGGTCGTTGTAGCTTTCACTAAAGGTCTCCCGCCTCTTAAGGCAATCAAATTGTCCAACGTGACAGTTAGCTTGCCTCACCGCAGGTCATCCTTTGTGTCGTGAAATTGACACTTGCTCCTGCGATGTTGTGATCCAGTTCGCAAATTTTTGTTTTGGTTACGTCTTCAGGCCCGGTTGGCCAAATCAGCCATCAACACCAAGCCTGTCTGGCGTCGAGATGGTAGCTCACGGAGCGGTTAAATTATTGTGAATCAAATCACAAGTTTTCGTTGGAAATACTGGTTTTTGTTAATAAACTGAATGCGCCGGCCGTTAGCGCACTGAAACTGGAAAAAAACGAATATGTGGTTTCGCGTCTTCATGGTCGCTCTGAGCCTTTCCTTGTGGGGTATTACCCTGTGGCTTGCGACCCATCAGAACAACGACGCAGCCATTTTGGGCCGGTACTCACCCAGCTACTTTCTCCTTATCGTCACGATGCTGGGCTTATCCGGCTCAGCTACTTTTTTATCCTTTTCCAAAGGCTTCCGCTTGATCTATCCGTACCGGCAGGGCGCCACACTGTTGGTGACGTCTGCCGCGGTGTCTCTCTGTCTGGCTGAGGTCGTTATTCGCCTGCTCGACCCGATCGGAATCTCGTACTACCAGGAATCAAAGCGTTATCATCTGGATAAGATCGCAGATCCTTATCTGTACTATCGGCACCAATCGAATCTAATTGAGGAATACCAGGGCGTTTCGGTCCACACCAACAGCCTCGGACTCCGGGACGACGAAGTGCCAGCCCAGAAGTCGGGTGAGCTGCGGGTTCTTTTCCTTGGTGATTCCGTTACCTTCGGCTGGGGCGTTGAGGCCAGTGACAGTTTTGTCAAGCAGGTAGGCGACCTGTTGGAGAAGAGACTGCAGGTGCCGATACGAGCCATCAACTCAGGTGTTGGCAGCTACAACACGACAACAGAAAACGCCTTTTTGCAGCGCCACGGTGAGGCGCTTCAACCCGACGCAGTTGTACTGGTTTATGTCAGCAACGACGTAGAGGCTTTTCCGGGAACGCCGTTTGATCCCTGGACCAGGCAAGCGCTCAAGGGCAAAAATCCGCCCCAGGTGTTGTCAATCCTGGTTGGCAAAAGCTGGGTCTACCGGCTGATCAGCCACATTGGGCGACATTGGGGTGGCGGGGGCCAGCAGTCATTCGACCTGGAGAGTGCCGGCTGGCAAGAGTCATTGACGGCATTGGCCGCAGCACACAGGTACTGCGCCGACCGCGGAATTCCCTTCGGTCTGTTTATGTATCGTATGGTTCCAGGTGGACCCGAAAACGAGATGGCGCGTCACCTTCGGGACGTCGCCGATCGGGAGGGTTTTTACTATCATGACCTTCTGGCGGCATTTGATGGGCAGGATGTTCGTCTTTTGGTGAATTCAGTGGTTGACAGCCATCCAAATCGCCGGGGCCACGAATTGCTGGCACTGGAATTCGAGGGATTTCTCGAAAACGTCCTGGCACCGGCAGCCCGCGGCCTCTCCGAGGCCAGATAAATGTCGATTCAGCCAAAAAAATGTTTCGCGATTTCACATTTTGGTCGTCATCGGGGTGGCGCCATCCGGTACAATTCAGCGGTATTGGCTTGAGCACATCGGCCAATACGAGATCTTAGGGGTAGAGACCGAAACGGTGAACAAAAACATCCTTGGAATTTCCGCCTATTACCATGACGCGGCGGCGGCGCTGCTGCGGGATGGTGACCTGGTGGCCGCGGCTCAGGAAGAGCGCTTCACCCGGAAAAAGCATGACCCAAGTTTTCCTCGCCGCGCCATAGAGTATTGCCTCGATGAGGCTGGGCTGGGCATTTCCGACCTGGATTCGGTCGTGTTCTACGACAAGCCTCTGGTCAAATTCGAGCGACTGCTGGAGACTTACCTGAGCTATGCGCCAAAAGGCTTTCGATCCTTCGTTGCCGCCATGCCGATATGGCTCAAAGAAAAGCTGTATCTGAAATCCACCCTGAAGCGTGAACTCAAGAGTCTGGCTGAGGGGGGCGCACTGCCGCCACTTCTGTTTGCCGAACATCATCAGTCTCACGCGGCGTCGGCCTTCTATTTCAGCCCTTTCGAACAGGCCGCCGTGCTGTGTCTGGACGGTGTCGGTGAATGGGCGACCACTTCCGCCTGGCTTGGCGACGGGCGGGAACTCACGCCGTTGTGGGAGATCGATTTCCCCCATTCCCTGGGTCTGCTTTATTCCGCGTTCACCTATTTCACCGGATTCAGGGTCAATTCCGGTGAATACAAGCTCATGGGCCTGGCCCCGTACGGGACGCCCAGGTACTCCGACCTTATCCTGGATAAGATTCTCAGCCTGAAGGAAGACGGTACATTCCGGCTGGATATGCAGTACTTCAACTACTGCACCGGACTGACCATGACCAACAAGCGGTTTGCCGACCTGTTCGGTGGTCCGCCCAGGACACCTGAGGAGAAGCTGACCCAGCGCGAGATGGACATTGCCGCCTCGATTCAGGTGGTGACGGAAGAGGTGGTGCTGCGTCTGGCCCGAACGCTGCACAAGGAAACCGGTCAATCGAACCTGTGCCTTGCCGGCGGTGTCGCTCTGAATTGTGTGGCCAACGGCCGCATTCTCCGGGAAGGCCCATTCGACGAACTCTGGATCCAGCCCGCGGCGGGCGATGCTGGCGGTGCAATTGGTGCCGCGTCGCTGGTCTGGCACGATTACGAAGGTGCAGATCGCACAGTCAACGGTGCCGACAGCATGAAGGGTTCCTACCTGGGGCCCCGTTTCGACCGAGACCAGATCATCAAGGACCTGGACGGATACGGTGCCGTATACCAGGAACTGGACGACGACGATCTGATACCCAGGCTGGCGGAAATACTGGAACAGGGTAACGTAGTGGGCTGGTTCCAGGGTCGAATGGAGTTTGGCCCACGCGCGCTGGGTGGGCGTTCCATCATCGGCGACCCAAGAAACTCCACCATGCAGTCGGTGATGAATCTGAAGATCAAGTATCGCGAGTCCTTCAGACCGTTCGCCCCCTCTGTTCTGGCAGAAAAGGTCTCCGACTACTTCGTGCAGGATTCCCCGAGTCCTTACATGCTCATTGTTGCGCCGATCAAGGATGAGCTGCGCATCCCGCTCACCGAAGAACAGAACCGGTTGTTTGGCATCGAAAAGCTGAATCTGAAGCGGTCGGAGCTGCCTGCTATCACCCACGTGGACTACTCTGCGCGGGTGCAGACGGTTCACAAGGAAACCAATCCACGGTACCACGCCCTGCTGCAGGCATTCGACGATCGCACCAACTGCGGAGTGCTGGTCAACACCTCTTTCAACGTGCGCGGTGAACCCATTGTTTGCACCCCCTCGGACGCCTACCGATGCTTTATGCGAACCGAGATGGATTATCTGGTGGTGGAAAACTTCCTGTTGGCCAAAGAGCAGCAGCCCAAGGTAGAAAAAGACGATTCCTGGCAAGAAGAGTTTGAGCTGGACTGATGGCGGGACAACATACAATTCCAGAGCTCGACGCCAAGGGACTGCGCGAATTTGCTTTTGTTACCTCAGCGGCCGTCGTCATCCTGTTCGGACTGCTGCTGCCGTGGCTGTTTGGCTTTGCCTGGCCTCGCTGGCCGTGGATCCTGGCTGTCCTGCTGGTGGTGTGGGGGCTTGTGGCTCCGGCGTCTCTACAGCCGGTATACAGGACATGGATGCGTTTCGGGCTTTTGCTCAGCATGATTACCACGCCCATTATCATGGCGATCGTCTTCTATCTCATCGTCACGCCGACCGGTCTGATACGCCGCCTTTTTGGCTCACAGGACCCCATGGCGCGGAAGCTCGATCAGGAAGAGAGCTATCGAATTCCGAGTAAGAAGGCGCCCGCGAAAAACATGGAGAGACCGTTCTGATGTTGGACCTGCTGCAAGACCTTTGGACATTTATGCGGGAACGGAAAAAGCTCTGGATGGCGCCATTGATCCTGGTCATGGTGCTGCTGGGCCTGCTCATCGTACTGGCGCAGGGTTCAGCCCTGGCTCCGTTCATTTACACGCTGTTTTAGCCCTTGAAACTGATTCTGGATGACGGGTCGGAGTTCTCCGGCTCTTCCGCGGGCGTACCCCGGGCGGTCGCCGGAGAGGTGGTTTTCAACACCGGCATGACGGGATACGTTGAGGCGCTCACGGATCCCTCGTACCGAGGTCAGATCCTTGTCCTCACTTATCCCCTTGTCGGCAACTATGGCGTGCCCGGTCCCCGGGCCGCCGACAGCCTGGACCGGCCATACGAATCGTCCCAGATCCAGGTTCAGGGTCTGGTGGTGCAGCACATGATCCATGACTACAGCCATCACTCAGCGGAACGCTCGCTGGCGGACTGGCTGGCCAGCGAGAACGTCCCTTATATCAGCGGCGTGGATACCCGAACCCTGACTCGAAAGCTGCGGGAACAGGGTACGATGCTGGGTCGTCTGCTGCCCGCCGAGGAGACCGGGCAGGACGTGCAGTACGACTCCGTTGACATGGAAGACGAGCTGTTTCGCCTGGTGGCACCCCCCGAAGCGGTGGTTTATCCCGGCGGTGACCTGCGGGTTCTGTTGATCGATGTGGGCTGCAAGGACAACATTGCGCGATCACTGCTGCAGCGCGGCGTCACGGTGGTGCGGGTGCCCTGGTTTGATGATCTGCAGGAACACGTCGCGCAGGCTGACGGGATCGTCATCGGAAACGGCCCCGGCAACCCCAAGCACCTGACATCCCTGATTGAGCAGCTCAGCACCGTGCTGCAGCAGTTCGACAAACCCGTGTTTGGCATCTGCCTGGGCCACCAGATCCTTGCCCTGGCTGCGGGCGCGGATACCTTCAAGCTTCCCTACGGCCATCGAAGTGTCAACCAGCCGGTCGAGGACCAGCTGACCCGACGCTATTACATCACCAGTCAGAACCACGGCTATGCCGTTGATGATCATTCCCTGCCCGGCGATTGGGAACCTTGGTTTGTCAATATCAATGACGGCACCAACGAAGGCATTCGGTCACTCCGCAAACCGTATTTCAGCGTGCAGTTTCATCCAGAGTCCCACCCGGGTCCGAAAGATACTGCGTTTCTCTTCGACGACTTTGTCCGCCAGGTTGGCGCATTCGCAAGGCCCTGAGCATGTACGGAAGCTACAGCCCGACTCGACCCAAACGCGTCCTGGTGCTGGGATCCGGCGCGCTGCAGATCGGGCAGGCCGGTGAATTCGATTACTCCGGGTCCCAGGCCATCAAGGCGCTGAAAGAGGCAGGCATCACAACGGTTCTGGTCAATCCGAACATTGCCACGATTCAGACCAGCGCGGAGCTGGCAGACCGTATCTACCTTGTGCCGGTGACTCCGGAAGCTGTTGAAGAAGTCATTATCAAGGAAGGCGTAGACGCGATCCTGCTGTCGTTTGGCGGTCAGACTGCCCTGAACTGCGGCGTGGCGCTGCATGATCAGGGCATCCTGGAAAGACACGCAGTGAGGGTGCTGGGGACGCCGATCGAAACGATCAGAACCACCGAAGATCGACAGCTTTTTGCTGACCGGCTGCGGGAAATCGGGGTCAAGGTCGCGGACAGTCATGCCTGCCACTCCGCGGAACAGGCGCGGCAGGCTGCCGAGCAGATTGGATTTCCTCTGATGCTGCGTGGCGCATTTGCGCTGGGAGGCAAGGGCAGCGGTATCGTGGAAACCCCGGCGGACCTCGACGAGGCGCTGGACCGCGCGTTTGCCGGCGGGGTAGAGCAGGTGCTGGTGGAGGAGTGCCTGCGCGGCTGGAAAGAAATCGAGTACGAGATGGTGCGTGACGGCCGGGACAACTGTATTGCCGTGTGCAATATGGAAAATCTCGACCCCATGGGCATTCACACCGGCGAGTCCATCGTAGTCGCCCCGTCTCAGACCCTGGACGACCTGGAGTATCAGCAGTTGCGTTCAATTGCCATCAAGGTCATCAGGGACCTGGGCATCGTTGGCGAATGCAACATCCAGTATGCGCTGGACCCGGAGGGATTCGACTACCGGGTCATCGAGGTGAACGCCAGACTGTCAAGATCCAGTGCTCTGGCCAGCAAGGCAACCGGTTATCCGCTGGCATTCGTGGCCGCTGAGATTGCGCTGGGGCACACGCTGCCGCAGATACCCAATGGCATTACCCGGCGGACCACTGCGTTTTTCGAACCTTCCCTGGACTACATCGTCTGCAAGTGTCCACGCTGGGACCTCACCAAGTTTCACGGTGCCAGTAAGCAGATCGGCAGTGAGATGAAAAGCGTTGGCGAGGTGATGTCGATTGGCCGGACCTTTCCTGAGGTGATTCAAAAAGCCCTTCGAATGCTGGATATCGGCGTCCGCGGACTGGACCCCGATGCGTTTCATTTCGATGATCTCAAGGCGGAGCTGGCGGCCGCCACGCCGCGACGCATTTTCGCTCTTGCCCAGGCCATCCACCAGGGCATGTCGGTTGAGGAGATCCATGACATCACGCGGATCGATCCATGGTTTATCCGGCAAATCGTCCCCATCGTGGAGATGCATTCGGCCCTTCAGCGCAATCCTGATCATCTGGACAACGCCACCCTCAGGCGCGCCAAAATGCTCGGATTCTCTGACCTGATGATTGAAGACCTGCAATCCCGGGATCGAGGCGAAGTCAGCGCGAAGCGGCAGGAACTGGACCTGTATCCAGGCATTGCCCAGATTGACACGATGGCGGCTGAGTTTCCTGCCGACACCAACTATCTGTATACGACCTACCACGCCTTCAGCAACGACGTTCGCCCTACGCCGCGCAAGAAGATCATGGTTCTGGGTTCAGGGGTATACAGGATAGGATCCAGCGTTGAGTTTGACTGGTGCTGCGTCAATGCCGTGCAGGCAGCCGCCCAGTTGGGATATGAAACCATCATGCTCAACTACAACCCGGAAACGGCCAGCACAGATTATGACGTGTGTGATCGACTCATTTTTGACGAGATCAGTCTGGAAACCGTGCTGGATCTGTGTGAGCTGGAAAAGCCTGACGGCATTATCGTCAGCATGGGCGGCCAGATTCCCAATAACCTGGCTAAACGACTGCACGATGCCGGCGTCAAGGTATTTGGTACCAGCCCGGACGACATTGATCGGGCGGAAGACAGGAGCAAGTTCAGCGCGCTGCTGGACGAACTGGGTATCGATCAGCCGAAATGGAAGCACGTGGAAGAAATCTCCGATGCTGACAGCATCGTTGATGAACTCGGCGGGTTTCCGGTGCTGGTGAGACCCAGCTATGTGCTGAGCGGTGCGGCTATGAGTGTGGCCCATGAGCCCCACGAATTACAGCAGATTCTGGGTCGCGCCAAGCGGGTTTCCCCGGACTATCCCGTGGTGGTGTCCAAGTTTGAAACCCATGCGCGGGAAATCGAGATCGACGCTGTAGCGGATGGCGGCCAACTGATCTTGTGGGCCATGAGCGAACACATCGAGGATGCCGGTGTGCACAGCGGTGATGCGACCCTGGTCATGCCGCCGCAAAAACTTTACATCGCGACGATCCGTCGAATTAAGCGAGCCGCGGCCCAACTGGCAAAAGAACTGAACATCACCGGGCCGTTCAACATACAGTTTCTTGCCAAACAGAACGCCGTCAAGGTCATCGAATGCAATCTTCGCGCATCCCGCAGTTTTCCATTCGTGTCAAAAGTGATGGGTGAAAATTTTGCCGCCGAGGCCACCAGACGGATGCTTGGTGCCGCTGCACCGGTGAAGAACAACTGCCTGGACCTTGAGTACGTGGCCGTCAAAGTCCCGATGTTTTCATTCTCCCGGTTGATTGGTGTCGATCCCATTCTGGGCGTCGAGATGGCGAGTACCGGCGAAGTCGGCTGTTTCGGCCGAGATATGCACGAGGCACTGCTGCATGGCCTGATTTCCACCGGCTTCAGGTTTCCACAGAAGGGCGTGCTTCTCTCCCTGGGACCGGTGGCTGAAAAGTACTGGTTTTCGGATGAGGCCCGGGTTATTGCGAACGAATTGGATCTGCCGATTTATGCGACAGCCGGAACTGCGGAAATGCTTTCTGAACTCGGGGTCAGCTGTACTGAGGTCGGCAAGAATCCTGGCACTTCGGGCAACGCTGTTGACCTGATAGACAGCGGTGAGGTTGATCTCGTGATCAACGTGTCCAAGGAATTCGACGAGTCTGGCCGGCCTGATGGCTATTTCATTCGGCGCCGGGCGGTGGATGCCGGAGTTTCTCTGATCACCGATCTGCAGCTGGCTCGGGCCATTGTTGAGGCCCTGCGCTGGTACAGGCCGGACTCGCTGCAGATTTTGGCGTGGAACGATTTCCTTATGCAGGGGGAGACTGGCGACTGACCCCACCGGAATCGCCGAACATCACTTTCTCATAGGCTGCCAGCACATTCCTGATGTCGTGTTCCGGCCGAAAAGGATATTGGACGAACTCGCGGCTTTCCAACTTTTCAGCGATGCATTCCGGGGAATCAGCAGGTCTGATCTCGAGTACCGGTACCTGGGTGAGGGCGTAGTCGATGGCCTTGCTTGGAATCTGCGACTGGTGGGGGCCGAGAAAATTGACCGCAAAGTCATGGGATTCAAGCTCCTGCAGAAATCTCCTTCGTGAAACCAACGGCAGCACCTCGGTGTACTTCATGGTCAATTCATAAAGCCCTGGCGTATCCCCAAATATGAAGCTTATGTCGTCTGAGGTGCGAATCGTCAATCGTACCGGTTTTTCCTGGCGGTCCAACATCTGGAGCGCCAGCATCAGGTTATTTGGGTTTCGGTATTCCCCGTAGAACACGCCGCCATAAAACCCATGCAGGCCTTCGGTTGAGTCAGGTTCAGGTGGATGTCGGGTCAGGTTTTCCGGCGCCTTGAATCCCTGGGGGATGACGTGAATTCGTTCGGCGGATTTGAGCTGCGAAAACAGCTCCTGCGCGCCAGGAGTTGGCACCACGATATGGTCGAATACCTCCAGCAGTTTTTTTTCCCGGTCAACGTTTTTTGGGTCGCCGTCGAGTTTTGACACGGAAAACGGATCACCGTATTCCGCGACAAGGCAACCCAGGTTTCCCACCACCTCCTGTGACCGGGCCAGTGCAGCCGTCAGCAGGTGGGGCGCAATGGGCAGGCCAATACTGATGGTCGCGTCCGCAGCCAGATCTACGCGGGCCGTGAGCAGGTGACGGGCGGCAAGCCGTGCCCACACGGTCCTGATGTCGGGCCAGACGACCTTGGGCAGCAGAATGCGGGCCAGCTTCAGGTCATACCGCCACGCGAGGCTGCGCGGACGACGATATCCTTCCTCCGAGCCCAACCTGGTGCGGTTGAGAATATAGCCCCCTGGTGTTTCGATCAGTTCCAGGTTGGGGTGACGGTAAGTCCGCGGCACAAAATCCGGGACGATCAGTCGCACGCGATAGCCCGACTCGCAGAGTACCCTGACCAGTTCGAAGGTCCGGAAAGCCCGCGGCGTGTTTTCCGGTTCGAAGTAGTAGCTGATGACGTTGATTGTTTTTTTTGTGTTCATTCCAACCGCTTCAACATCGACCACAGCCATGGGTCTGGCGCAGATACTACCACCTGCTGCTGCACCTGGTGATATCGCCTCTCCCAGCGACCTCGCCGACAACGCCGTCGACAGTAATCCGCAGGACGCGTCCGTTGTTACCATCGGAAATGATGACCTCACCATTCCTGATCAGGACAGTCTCGGGATCATCCACCGGCGATCCAGCAGCTGGTTTTCCAGGCTCGGCCCGGCCAGGTGAACCGGTTCCCAGCAGCGTATCGATGGTGCCGTCAAGCGCTATCAACCGTACCGCATTATTGTTCTCGTCGCCGAAGTAGATGACTCCGCGATGGTCGATGAATAGCGCCTCGGGAACGTTGAGTCTGGCGAGCACCGCCGGACCGCCGTCACCGTCAAAACCAGCTTCTCCAGTTCCCGCCACCGTTGTCAGCAAACCGTTGGCTTCCACTCTTCGAATCCTGTGATTATTGCTGTCGGCAATCACCAGTCGATCAAGCTTATCCACGGCCACGCCCCAGGGAGAATCCAACTGAGCTTGAGTGGCCGCCGTTCCGTCGGGACTGAAGCCCGGCTCTCCGGTGCCGGCCACCGTGGTGATGACGCCATCGACGTCAATTTTGCGAATTCGATGGTTCCTGACGTCCGCCACATACAGGTTGCCGAGGCTATCGAATTTAATGTCTGCCGGACGGAATAACTCCGCGTCAGTTGCCAGGCCGTTGTCACCCGAAAACCCTGGGGTTCCCGTACCGGCAAAGATCGAGAGGTCACCGCTGGCGTCAATTCGGAAAATTGCATGACTGAATCCATCGGACAACAGCACTGAGCCGTCCGCTGTCACGGCCATGCTCTCGGGGCGGTCAAAAGAAACGTTGATGGCGCGGCCCGGCGCCGGCTTTCCCAGCAGGCCGTTTCCCGCGAAGATTCTTGCAACGCCGTCTTTCCCGATTCGCCATACCACCCGGCCGCGCCGATCCCGTCCCCGATCAGAGATCAGCAGGTCACCGCTAGGGTGAATCGCCAATCCCATGGGATTACAAAGAAGAAGATCTGAAACCGGCTGGCCATCTCCCAGGTAAGAGGGTCCAAGCCAGGGCCTCAGCAGCCACTGTTCCATGGCCGCGACGCGCCAGTGGTCCGGGAACACCAGCAAAACAAACCCAACGGCGCCAATTGCCGACATCACGGCCCCCGTGGCCAGTGTCACCAGCGTTTTGAAAGTCATAGCGGTGTGCTGGAGCGCCCCGGTTGGCCAAATTCGGGCCTCGCAAGAAGAAAATCCCGATACTGTGCCGGGTTGCCGGTCTTACCGGACTCTGCGGCCTTGACGATGTTGTACATTTCGCGCGCGTTGACGTAGTGCAGGCAGTAGTCCTGACCATCGTTATAGCGAGATTCGAGGTAGGAGTGCATCTGGTCCACCGGATCGCCCAGCAGGCAGTCGATTGAGGAGTCCTGCGCACCGTGGGTATGGATCTTGACGAACACCCAGTTGGGCTGGCCTTTCACGTGGATGCCCGCCTTTACCCAGAGATCTACGCGCTGTGGGGTTGGGGGTTGGTTGCCGGTGATGTTGCCGTTCTCTATGCGAGGAATGATCCCCCATTTGCGGTCAGCCCAGTTCAGACCCAGCGGACCCTGGATGATCATCAGGTCGCCCTGGGGTTCCCGACCGACTTCCACGTCGACACCATCGTTATGTGATTTTGGCCTGCCCGTCTCGGTGGCGTAGTAGATGCTGTTGATCTTGCGGGTCTGCGACGCATCAGGTGCCGACGGCAACGTGAAGTCAGCGTAGCAGCCGGTATCGGCCAGTACCTCCAACTCGTTGTCGACACCACAATTGCGGCCATCGGGTGCCGAGTTGTCCAGACACCAGTTGCCGTGAATGAAGGCATACAGGGTTTTTCCGCTGTCCGGGTCTCTGGGCAGCGCACCGTGAGACTCTGAAAGCGTCTGGCAAAAACCGTCCAGCTTCTGGCGAAGACCAGCGTCCGTGTCGTTATCGTGATGCAGGTGGACTTCGATTTCGCCATACCCCTGGACACACAGTTCACGAATCGCCTCCAGGTGTTCGAACCGGTACTCTTCTTCGGGGTAGAAAAAGGTGTGTTGTGGCTTGACGCCTTCTGAGTCTGCGTGTCGATCAGCCAGTTTCGGATAACCCAATTCCCACTGCCGGACCCGGTGGTCCTCGATTTCCCGGGTTGGCGAATTCCACATGGGCTCGTAGTGGTCGACGAAACAGAACAACACGTGAATCGTTCCCTGTGCCGGCGGCCGGGGCTTCAATCGTCCTCTCAGATAGGGACCAATCCAGACCAGCATGTTGCGGCTTCTGAGCAGCAGCCCCACCGCGACAGCCGTCAGGGCAACTACCATCAGCAAACTTGCAATTATCAGTTCCGTCATTTTCACGCAGCCAGCAACAGTACGCGCACAACCAGGTACAAAAACAACACGCCGAGCAGGGTGTAAACCGCCCACATAACCAGGTCCTGTGTGAGACGAAATGCTTTCAGCGATTTGTCCCGGGATCGAAGGTACGTGTAGTAGCCAGTGATCATGCCGCAAAGCAGGTACGGAAACACCACATAGCTCCGGCTCAGGAAAAACGCAGCCGCCAGAAAACCGATCAGTGAGTAGTAAAGTGCAGTTGAGGTGGCTTTTTCGGCTTCGAATGCAGCAACATCTCCGCCTTCGGTCACAGTACGTCGAAACGCCGCTTCCCGCATCAAGAAATAGGAGTAGCCGAAAATGGCAATGAATACCGCAAATCCAATGATGCCTGTCTCGGACAGGACCAGCAGGAAAGTATTGTGTGCGGTTCGACCGTGAAACTCAGCAAATCTTCCCGCCCCGACGCCGAAAAACAGGTGAGACTCAAACATCTGCAGCCCGGCATACCAGGCCTCCACCCGGATGTTGGCGGACTCCTCCGACGCGCTGATTTCGCGCATGCGCTCTGGCAGAAACGTTGCCAGCGACATGACGGGAACCATGAATGCAGCCACTGCCACGGTGCCAAACCTCCGCAGAACCATCAGGCCGATCATGACCACTGCAGCGACGATGGTGCCGCGGGACTCGGTCAGGTAAAAAGCATAAAAATAGGCGGCTGCGGAGGTCGCGCAGAACAGCTTGACCAGGATGGACCTGGTCTGCGAATAGAACAGAAAAATGAATGGCAATCCCATGATCAGGAACAACCCCAGGTCGTTGGGGTCATTGAGCAGGCCAATGTAGCGGATACGACCGAGAATAGGCGGCTCACCGGTCCACCCCTGCCCATAAAACTCCTGCTGGAAGCCATGCAACACCATGGCCAGTCCGCACGCGACAAATATCGACATGAGAATCCTGACGTTTCGCGTGCTGGAGGAGGCCGCCGCGAGGAAGTAAAACATGACGCAGGTCACGCCGAATAGCGGCAGCCAATCCGCGGCTCCGCCAAACCAGCCGTTGGCCACGTGTGAAAAGGTTGTTACCAGAAGAAACAGCAGGACCAGGAATCCGTTGGGCCCCTCAAGATTCTTGTTGGTGAAGAACCAGGCAACGCCGCAGGCCAGAATGGCCACTGGAATGATGGGCACGCCATACAGCTCCGGAATGAACTCCTGGGGGCGCATGAAGGCCAGGGTCAGGTTGATACATACCAGCAGCAGAAGCATTGGAACTCGATGAGGCGGTGCAGCTCAGGAATTGGAAGTAATCTGGCCGCCGCGTTGACGAAATTCCCGGCGCAGGCGGATCAGCTTTCCCTTGTTATTGGCACGGTAGGCCCCAAGGGTCACGGTTTCGCGAGTCTGCAGCGCCAGTTGACGCTTGATGTCCAGATTGCCCCCGAGTAGGTCGACCCGGGAGGCGCCTATGGCAATGGCATCTTCAATTGCCCGGGACACCAGCAGACGATATGGATCCAGTGCACTGACGGCGCTGGACGCCGCAAATTCCGCGCAGTAGAGAGTATCTCTCCAATGGTAGGTGACGAGCACTGCCTCTGTGGTTCCGTTCTGCTTGACCGTGTAAGTCCGGAATCGCTTGGACTCGGACAATAATCCCGACATCAGATTGAAAAAATCACCCAGAGACTTGGGCGATTGCCCTCCACGGGATTGAGAAAGGTCCGTCAGGGTAGCCAGTGACTCACGAATCGCCGATTTATCAGTGTCTAACCCGAATTCGACACTGCCCTCGAAGGCGAATCGTTCCCGGCACGCGATCAGGTTTGCACGGTCATCGGGTTCCAGGGTTTCCAGGTAAAACGCCCAGCTTGGTGGAAGCTCAACAATCGCGGTTGGGGTTCTTTTTCCCTGGAACAGGTGCCCCGGCATGTCCCTCGGCAGAGTTCTTGTCAACGGGCTCTCTGCCGGCATGTCGTTCAGTGTCAGTACGTCCCAAACGGCGGATTCACTGACCAGGTGCGGGATGATGGTCTTGGTTACCAGGGCCCTGTCCTTGGGGCGTGCTATCAGATCGTGATAGCTGGATTGCGGCCCGATTCCTGTGCCCAGGTAGCGAAGCTCATAGAACTCGACCATCCCGAACACAATGCGTTGCTGTTGGAGGTAGCAGGGCAGCAGACCCCGCAACTGGCCGTCCTGGTCGCGAACGGTATAAATCCGCAGCTCAAAATCCCTGCCGAACTTCTCCCACCAGGCATGCACCCAGGTCCAGGTGACGAAAAAGTCGCAGTCCGGGCATTCCGCGGCCAAGCTATCCCACTCGTCTTTGAGTGCCGCAAATTCGTAACTCTCGCTGACGACGCGAAGACTGAGAGCCAGTTCTTGTTTACGGCTCTCGGCTGATCGGGCGCTGGTTTCGCTGGACATGAGATTCAGCGACGATAGACCACCTGGAAGTAAAAGGTCGAATTGTCGTATCGGAACAGCGGGTTGGTGCTGTCCTGATCCTGATAACTCGCGGCAACCTCAAAAAACAGGTTTCGGGTTCGCTGGTAGGAAAGGCCCAGCACAAACTCCGTGTCTTCATCTTCCTGACCGATGTCGTTGAACTCCTGCTCGGTCCAGCGCGCGCCAGCGTTCAGCTGAACCAGCGGGCGCAACTGGACGCCAAAGCTGATCTCAGCACTCAAAACCTCCTGATCCAGATCGATCTGGGAATAGTCCTGCCTGTCCAGACCGGCCTGCAGATTCAGGGTTGTTCGCTGGGAGATCGGCTTGGTCCAGCCGATCTGGAATTCTTCCCGTTCGAAAGGCGCCCCGGTGACGGCGGTATCCTGCGTGTCATTGACCGGAAAAGCCGTCAACACGGCATTGGTGTCCCGAAAGATGTCGCCAATTTCCTTGATCAGCGACAGTGAAAGTGTCGCGCCGTCGGATGCGACGCGGTCCCAGGTGAGTCTCATGATGGGGCCGTCAAAGGTGTCGTCGGTACCGTCATCAAACTCAAGTTCGGAGTAACCCACTTCAATCCTGACGTTGTCACGGCCTCCGGTCAGGCTGCCGGCGTGGTTGTAGGCCACAAGGATTTGCTGGCGATCATAGTCCGACGACCCCAGCAATGATTCATCAAAATCGACCTGGTCGCCCTCCAGGGTCAGCTCATAGCTGCGATTTTCAGACAACCGCCGCAGCCAGGTGATCTCGCCACCGAAGCCATCATAGCTGGCGTCGTCATCCTCTTCAGCATAGAAATCGTTGTAGCGGGCACCGACCCTCAGACGGTCAGCGGCACCCAGCCGAAAAACCAGATCGGGCCCGGTGGACAGGGCATTGGTCTGCTGTACATTATCTGGCGTGTTCGGCGCGAGCACGTTGATGGACGATCGGGTCAGGTCGTTTTGCAGGACCCAGTTGAATCGGTCGTCTGCCCATTTCCACCTCACATCTGCCGCCATCGTGCCTCGAAACTCTGATTCGAAGCTGTCGTCCAGGTACGAGGTGTATTCGAGAAAACCGTTCAGCGTGGCATCAACACGCGACCCAAGCCGATTCAAGTCAAAGTCCAGGAATGGAGACACCAGGTTATCGCTGATTTCATCCTGTGAGGCCAGCGTCACGTTGGATTCGTACTGGGCTCTCGCGCCAATGCCGTAGTTCAATTGTGGTCCGCCGTCCTGGGCGAGCGCCTGCATTCCCGGTGTCAGCAACAGAGCGAAAATGACGCTTCGTTTCATGAACAGATCCCTCATAGCGTCAGCCCCAAACTGACGGTTCACGATTAATCACAACGCCGGCAAATTTGTTGGCATCGAATGCGCGGCTCGAATCAACAATCCTGGACGACGTTACCCGTCCGTAGGGAACTACCAGGCACACCAGGTCTGCGTATGCGGCCAGCATGCGGGTGTCTGCAGCGGCATTCATGGATGGCGCATCGACAATGATGTAGCGGTCCGGATAGCGCTGACCCAGCATGTGCAGCAGAAGGCGCATATTGACGGATCCGAAGTACTCGCTTTCCCTTGCCGGCCTGCTCCCCGACGGGATGGCACGGACACGCGGAATGCCGGCCGGTTTGATGATGTCCGAAATAGACACCCCATCAGGGTCGGCCAGGAAATCCGTCAATCCGGGTTGCTGTTCTATACGCAACCTGTCGTGCAATGCGGGCCGGTAAACATTGCAGTCTACAATCAGAGCGGTTTTGGTACGATCCAGGGCGATAGCCGAGGCAAGGTTGATTGCCACATGGGTCGCACCGCCTCCCGGCACCGCTGACGTGATGATGCACACGAAGTTCTGCCCATTGGCCTGTTGCATCAGGTCCGTCCGTAACTCGCGAAAGGCATTAAAGGCGGTCTCGGAACTGGTTTTCGCGTGAATAATGTTGCCGTCATCGAGCACACGGGGAACCAGTGGATTCGGTTCTTCCATGAGTTCGATGAGTTCGCGCCGCCCCGTGTCCTCTGAGTCGGCGTCATTGGACACCGGGCGCAAATTGACTGAATCCGTCATCTCAGCTTCCTGTTCCGAAGAGCTTTAACCACGCGGCTACGGCGTACATGGCTGCCAGTACGGCCAAGCCCCCCACGAACGCAATATTGCCTAGTACGCGCGTTCGGGTGTGCATTTCTGAGACCACGGTCAATACCGGCAGTTTCAGCTGTTCCACCTGTTCCTTCATACGTATTCGGGGATCGAATTGCACCAGCGCTGCGGTCATCCCCGTGGGAATGGCGATGCTCAACACCATGCCCAGCAGGGCGATGTGCATAAACCGCAGACCCGAAGGCGCACGGGGAATGGCCGCCTGTTCCTGCACCTTCATAATCAGGCCCTGGGATTGCTGGTCCATGCTCATGGAGACACGGGCGCGCTCCCGGCGCCGCAGCAGGTCCTGGTAGATATCCCGGTTTACCTCATAGTCACGAGTCAGCTCCGCCAGTTCCGCTTCAGCATCGCCAATTCTTTTTACCCGGTTGGTTTCCTGCACCAGCTGGCTTTCCAGCTCTTTCAGTCTGGCCCTGGCAGTGATTCGTCGGGTTTCGGTATCCGCCAGCTGTTTTCGCAAGTCCTGGTACAGCGGGTTTATGGGTTGTTCACTGGTATTGGTCGAAGAGTTGGCAACGACGCCTCCGGTCAGGCCGTCATTGTTTCGAAGCTGATTTTCGATGTCCTCAATCTGGGCTTTCAGTCGAATGATGTCTGGATAGGTGTCGTGATAATTCAGTCGAAGATTTGAAAGCTCCCGCTGCAGGTTGACTAACTGGGCCCGCAGCTCCGTACCGGTACCCAGGGCGGTGGTCACCTCGGCCTCACCGGACAGCTGCTGCCGCAGGATTTGCTCGCGGGCGTCGAGTTCACTCATTTCCAGGCTCAGTATTTTCGACTGCTGTCGAAGATCCATGGCACGGGCAGCCACCTGAGCGGCGGATTCCGGCAACGCGTCCAGGTTCTGAGTCCGAAACTGGCGCAGACCTTCTTCGGCGGCGATCAGCTGTTTTTGATATTCATTGACCTGGCTGTCGATAAATTCGAACGCCTTCATGCTTTCTCGCCGCTTGCTTTCCTGGCTCTCTTCGATGATCCACTCGACGTACATGTTGGCGACCAGGAACGCCCGTTCGGGATCAACATCCCGATAGCTGACTCGAATCAATCCGCCTCCCAGGTTTTCCACGTAGGTTCTGGCGGCCAGTTGATTCCGCTCAATCTCAATCTGTCCCAGGGTCTTGTCGCCTTCAAGCCAGCCGCCGGCCGCCAGAATCTGATCCAGCAAACTGCGGCTCAGCACCAGCTCGCTGACGATCGCTGCCAGGTCTGAAACTTCGGTCTGTTCTGCAACGCCGTCCATCAGCGGGCCGACGATGTTGTTGTCTTCCACCAGTATCCGCGCTGAGGCGGTGTATTGCTTGGGCAGCAGGAAGCCGAAAGTCAAGGCGCCCGCGCTGATCAATATCGCCAGCAGCAGCCAGGCAGCCCGGCGGGCGGACAGCTCACGGAGCAGGGTTTTGGCTAGTCTTTCTGTTTGGGGATCCAGCATATTGTCGGCACAGCGATTAGAGTGTTCGTTCCGGCACTGTGATCACGTCACCAGGCCTCAGTTCATAGTTGGTGGTCAGGTCGCCCTTGTTCAGGATTTCTCCCAGGGAAATGCCGTAAGTGCCCGGTTCATCGCCTGACTTGCGCACCAGCCGGGCGCGATCGGGGGAGGCAAACTCGTTGAGCCCCCCGGCTTCCAGCACTGCGTCAAGTACCGTGATCCCTCTTCGGTAGGGGATAGTCACCGGGTTTCGCACGGCGCCGGTAACCCGGATTCTCGACAGGAATTCGTGGCTGTTGAGCTGAGTCAGTATGACGGCTACGCGCGGCTGTTTGACGTAAACCTCCAGTTCTTTGCGTATGATCTCGGCGACTTCTTCCGCCGTTTTTCCGCCCGCGTCAACATCACCGATCAACGGAACCGATATTTGCCCGTCCGGACGCACCGGAACCGTTGCACCCAGGTCGGGATTGCGCCATACGGAAACTTCGACCATGTCACCCACGCCGATGCGGTATTCTTCCACCAGATTCTCGGTATCCACCTGGGTTGGCATCCGGTCGGGCGCGGGCGCGGCACAAGCCAGTAGAGTGAGTACCAGAATGGTCGACAAAACGGGTAAGGCTTTTGCCGAAAGTATCTGTAGCAATTGCAAATTTTTGATCATCACGTAAGTATAGCAAACCGCTGTTGCTGGATTAGCTTCTGGAATTGCCTGCAAAATGTCCGTCGATCCCGACTTTGACCGCTACTACCGGTTGCTCGAAGTGACCCCGGAAGAGGGCTGGAAGGCAGTGCAGATCGCGTATCGGAAAAAGGCCCAGGCCTACCACCCCGATCGCGCCGGCGGGCACGAGCGGATTGAGAAAATTGCCAAGCTTCGATTTGAAGAAGTCACCGAGGCTTATGAGCAGCTCAAGCGCTATCGGAGGATTTTCGGAGACTTGCCGCCTACCGGCCTGACTGTCAGCGGCAGGGCCGGATCCGACAGACCGAAACGGCCCAACAGCACTGCGCCTGACGCGGGCTCCACGGAAACGGACTTTGGCGTGTCGAACGCCGCAAAATTCGAGAACGAGGTCAGCCAGAGCAGTCCATGGCTGACCCGGTCTATGACTGCCGTGGTGGCCATCATCATCGGCGCGGTGTGGTTCAGCAAAAGCGACCCCGGCGATGCACCGAGCCTGCCGGCGGAAACCAGGTCGGGGGAGTCCAGTGCCAAGGATACGGGGGCGGCCGACGCTGGAGTGATGTTCGTCGGCATGCCGATCGGGCAGCTTATCGACGGCTGGGGGCGTCCGGACAGGACCATTGGTGACGTCTGGTACTACGGGGACGTGACGATCACACTGGCTCACGGGAAAGTCCTGAGATGGAATGATCCCAATGGTCGAATCGATGCCGCCGGCTCGGGCGCAGCCAGCGCGTCGGTGCCTAACGAGCGTTTTGACGTGGGCTTTACTGCCGAAGACGTCAGACGTATTCAGGGTGAGCCGGTCAGCGCCACCGAGTCGGAATGGGACTACGGCGTGTCCAAGGTGTATTTCGAGAATGGCCGGGTCACGGGCTGGTTCAACTCCCCCATCGACCCGCTGAAGGTAGCCCGCAGCCGGGACGACGCGGATCATTGACCTTTACCGAACAGGACAACCTCAGCTGTTGATATCAAGACGTACAGGTCCAGCAGCAGGGAGTTATTTTTCACGTAGTACAAATCGAATTCGAGCTTCGCTTTGGCGTCCTCGATGCTTGCGCCGTACGGGTACTTGATTTGCGCCCAGCCGGTAATGCCAGGTTTTACGAAATGCCGCTCTGCGTAGTAGGGAATGTCTTTTTCCAGGGTTTCGACAAACTCCGGCCGCTCGGGGCGAGGACCCACAAAACTCATGTCACCCCGCAGGACGTTGAATATCTGAGGGAGTTCGTCGATCCGAGTTTTGCGGATAAATGACCCAACGCGGGTGACCCGGCTGTCATTTTTCGACGCCCACTTGGCTTTGCCGTCCTTTTCGGCGTCGACGCTCATGCTTCTGAATTTGAGGACTTCGAAGACTTCACCGGCCTCGCCTATGCGGCGCTGACGGTAGAGCAGGGGTGCCCTGAGGCCGTCCTCCAGTCGGATCGCGACGGCCGTCGCCAGCATGATTGGAAGGCTGGCCACCAGCAGCAGAGAACTCACCACCACGTCGAAAGTCCGTTTAGTGGCCATGCGGACAGCGCTTCGGTTGCAGCCATCACAAAAAACCAACCAGCCCGGATACAGCAGATCCAGCCGAACTCTTCCCTGTTCGCGTTCAAAATACGACATTTGCTCGACAATCCTCATTCCGCTGAGCTTGCATTCAAGCAGGTCTTTCATCGGGAACGAACTGCGGCGGTCATCCGCCGCGACGATGATTTCCTCGACCTTGGCGCGGGCGCAGAACTGCCGAAGTCCGCCCGCTGGGATGTTTTTCACCAGTTCCTCAGTGACCTGGGGGTCTTCTCCCTCCGAGGGAACGCAACCGACGACCACCAGACCTGACGCGTTGTCAAGCTGATTGACCAACGAGTGGGCGTTTTTGCCGGCACCCAGTATCAGCGCTTTCTGTTTGAACGTTGAGTCGTCTATCAGCCGGTAGAAAACCGGTCTGATCAGGGGTACCAGCATAAGGGTGATGAGCACGGCAATGGCCAGAATGCCGCGCCCGGCATACAGGTCGGGAACCGCGTAGTACAAAAACGCCAGCCCCAGCCATCCGAGCCCCAAACCAAGTGCAAGGCGCAGAAACAGGCTGCGAAAGCGGGTTTCCTGGTGTACGTGGTAGAGGCCCATGGAACTCAACCCGATGAGCATCACCACGGCGAAAGCGGCCGCCCGGGGGAGCAAAGGCCCGACATACTGTTCAATAGCCGAGAAGTCGCCCAGAAAACGGACACTGGCAGCCAGATACAGCGCGCCGAACAGCAGAACGCTCTCGGCGAGCGCCAACAATGCGTACGGTACGTGTACGTACTGCTTGAATATGCGAATTTTCGGCATATGACCCCGTCGGTGCCTGCGAGCACCGGTTCTTCCCCAGTAGACGGTGACAACCCCTGCTTCCCACGCAATGGTAGTCAGTCGCGTTCCATTATGTAGCTACAAGCTAACAGATTCCATGCCTGCACGGTATCTTGGAGATTGGAAACTAATGTTACAAGCGACATATCTGGTGCAACAACGCCAGCAAAAAAACAGCTACTATTCGACGCTGACCCGGGCGTCTGGCAAAGAGCAGGAAAAATGGACGAACTTCCCAAAACCGATGGCGACAAGATCGCCATAATCGGCCTCGGCTATGTGGGCCTTCCGTTAGCCGTTGAATTTGGAAAATATTTCGCAACGAAAGGATTCGACGTCAATCAGAATCGTATCAGCGAATTGATGGACGGTACGGACAGCACTCTGGAGGTATCGGATGAGGAACTGGCAGCCTCGGCAGGCCTGACATTCACCACCAACCCCGAGGACCTGGCCGATTGTACGGTCTTCGTGGTGACCGTCCCGACTCCAATAGACCAGAACAACCAACCGGACCTTTCTCCATTGAAGGTTGCGTCGTCGACCGTCGGAGGCGTGATGAAATCCGGCGCTGTTGTGGTGTACGAATCTACGGTCTATCCAGGGACCACCGAGGACACCTGCGTTCCTATTCTCGAACAGCAAAGCGGACTGAAATACAACGTCGATTTTTTTGTGGGCTACAGCCCTGAGCGAATCAATCCTGGCGATCAGAAACACCGCCTGCCCGACATCGTAAAGGTTACCTCTGGATCTACGCCGGAAACCGCAGAAATCGTGGATGCGTTGTACCAGACCATTATTCGAGCGGGTACGCACAAAGCCAGCAGTATCCGTGTGGCCGAAGCGGCAAAAGTGATTGAAAACACTCAGCGGGATCTCAACATTGCGCTGATCAACGAACTGGCCGTAATCTTCGCCAGGCTCGGCATCGACACCGTGGAGGTGCTGGAAGCGGCAGGCACCAAGTGGAACTTTCTGCCGTTCAGACCCGGACTGGTCGGGGGCCACTGCATCGGCGTAGACCCCTATTACCTGACCCACAAGGCGCTACAGGTTGGCTATCACCCGGAAGTCATACTGGCCGGCAGGCGGCTGAATGACAACATGGGTGTCCATATTGCTGGTCGGGTGGTCAAACTGATGACCCAGAAACGCATACACGTGGTTAATTCCCGGGTTCTGGTGCTGGGGCTTACATTCAAGGAAAATTGCCCCGACATGAGGAATACCCGGGTAATTGATGTGGTCAATGAACTGAACGCCTATCACGCACAGGTAGATGTATTTGACCCCTGGGTAAAAAGTAGCGATGCACGTGAAAACCTCGGTATGGAGACGGTGGATCAACTGGAGGAAGGTGTCTACGACGCAATCATTCTTGCGGTGGCTCACGACCAGTTCAGGGAGATGGGGATCGAAAACATCAGGCGACTTGGCCGGGACCAACACGTTTTGTTCGACGTGAAGGCTGTATTTGAGCGCGGCCTGGTTGATGATCGCCTTTAAGCAGCGGCGAAATCGATGCGAATCTTAGTGACCGGCACTGCCGGGTTTATCGGCTTTCATGTTGCTCAACGACTGCTGAATCGAGGCGACGAGGTTTTGGGAGTCGATATCGTCAATGACTACTACGATGTTGAACTCAAGGAATCGCGACTGGGCCTGCTCCATCAGTTCCCGGCCTTTGAGGAGGCCCGGATCGCGCTGGAAGACAGCAGCGCCATGGAAGCCGCATTTGAGAGGTTCCGACCCGACCGGGTTGTACACCTGGCGGCACAAGCCGGTGTGCGGTATTCGCTGGAGAATCCCAGGGCTTACATCGATGCCAACCTGGTGGGGTTTCTGAATGTTCTGGAGCCCTGCCGCCATCACGGAATTGAGCATCTGGTATATGCGTCCAGCAGTTCAGTGTACGGCGCCAACACAAGAATGCCGTTTTCCATCCACCATAACGTTGACCATCCCCTGAGTCTCTACGCGGCCAGCAAGAAAGCCAATGAGCTGATGGCTCACACGTACAGTAACCTGTATGGCCTGCCTACCACCGGCCTTCGGTTTTTTACCGTGTATGGACCGTGGGGACGGCCGGACATGGCTCTGTTTATATTCACCCGACGGATCATTGAAGGAAAACCGATCCAGATCTTCAATCGCGGGCGACATCAACGGGACTTTACCTACATCGATGACATCGTCGAAGGCGTCATCAGGACACTGGACCAGGTTGCTGCACCAAACCCACTCTGGAATGGTGATAAGCCGGATCCCGGTACCAGTTCGGTGCCGTATCGCGTATATAACATCGGCAATAACAACCCCATCGACCTGATGCGTTACATCGAAGTTCTGGAAGAGAATCTCGGTCGGAAGGCTGAGAAAGAGTATCTTCCTTTGCAGCCCGGCGATGTTCCAGCGACCTGCGCCGACATTGATGATCTCACGGCTGCCGTGGGATATCGTCCGCAGACCCCAATCGAAACCGGCATCCGGAATTTCGTGAGGTGGTACCGCGATTACTACTCTGCCTAGGATTTGTCCTGGCTGGCCAGTTTGCGTTCCCAGGCAAGAGCGCTCCGGACGATCTGATCCAGGCTGTCCAACTCGGGCGTCCAGCCTAGAACAGTGCGAATTCGATCCGCGTTGGCGATAAGGGCCTCCGGGTCTCCCGGTCTGCGCCCAACCTCTTCTACCGCCAGCTTCTGGCCGGCGGCGCGCTCGACTGCATCCATCACCTCCCGAACGGTGAACCCGCGGCCATATCCGCAGTTCAATGTGACGCTCGGACCACCCTCTCGCAGGTAGTCCAGAGCTTTCAGGTGAGCTGCGGCCAAGTCCTCCACGTGAATGTAGTCCCTGATGCAGGTGCCGTCCCGGGTCCCATAGTCCGTGCCAAAAAGCTTCACAGACGCCCGTTTGCCGCAGATCTGTTCCGCCAGAACCTTGACCAGCAGAGTGGCGTTGGGTGTCGACTGGCCAATCCGGCCGCCGGGATCGCAGCCCGCCACATTGAAGTATCGCAGCACCACTGCGCGAAGAGATCCGGCGGCACAGGCGTCTCGCAGCATCAATTCCGACATCAGCTTGGAGGTGCCATACGGATTGACCGGATTCGTAGCCGTTTCCTCCGACGCGACGCCGCTTTCGGGATTGCCATACACCGCAGCTGTTGATGAGAATACGAAATGCTGGACATCGTGATCCACGCAGCACTGGATCAGATTTCGCGTCTGCATGGTGTTGTTTTCATAGTAGCTCAGCGGATCCGCCACTGAATCCGGCACCACGGTCTTCGCGGCAAAATGCATGACGGTGTCAATCCGGTGCTGCACCATCAGGTCACTGACCAGATCCATATCCCCGACGTCACCCCGTATCAGTTCGCCGCAGAGAACCGCGTCCTTGCTGCTGGTGGTGAGGTTGTCCAAAACGATCAGGCTGTCGTCGGACCGGCCAAGCTGCTTGACCACGTGACTGCCGATGTATCCGGCTCCTCCGGTGACCAGAATGTTTCCCATGGTTGAACAGTGCTCCAAACAGCCCGACAGCAGGCAATTCGCGAGATTAGTGTAGCGTCTGATTGGCACCTCGACCGGACAAATCGGGCCAACAATGTGAAATTTCTTGAAGTCTTTCCAATTGAACCGGTTTTTGCCGTTCTGCCGGTGACTGTGGGCGGGCTCCGCCGGTAGGTTCGGACTATAATGGCGCCACGAGAGCGGACCGGGATTTGTCAGGTGATTCGACCCAGCGCGGCAACACTGCTGACCTTGGGCCTGTTGGGCATCGAAGCCGGGGTCTTAGGGAGCATTTTGGCCAGCCAGATGTGGCAGTCTGGTCCATTGGATTTCCAGTCGAAGCGATGGGCGCTCATCTTCTGGGTGAGCTGCGGCTCCCTGGTTGCCGGCTTGCTGATGGTGGCCTGGGGGTGGCTTTCCAGGAAGCAAACCCGACAGGAAATTGTGCTGCCGGCGCTGGCCAACGGTATTTTTGTCGTGGCCGCATTCGCATTGAGCGAAGCGGCGGTTCGAGTGCTGGCTCAGCCGGACCCTTTTGGCAGCAGAGTCGGCGGGGTGCTGCTGCGACCCTTCGACTGGTCCACCTACGGCGAGCACAACCTGACCCTGTATCAGAACAGCCTGGCCCCCGACGCCTTTTATGTGGGTCACGATCGCCTGGGATGGACTGTCGGGCCGTCCAGAAGCTACGACGACGGACTCTATGTCAGTTCCAGACGTGGGCTGCGCAGCGCAGTGCAGGGAGAGGATCTGTTTAATAGAACTCACGCCAGCCGTATTGGTCTTTTCGGCGATTCGTTCATGTTTTCCGAAGAAGTCGTCTATGGGGAATCCTTGCAGCACCACCTCGAATCAGCGGTTGACGGCGCGCACCAGGTGCTCAGTTTCGGCGTACCTGGTTATGGCTTGGATCAGGCAGTGCTTCGGTACGAGCTGGAAGTGGATTGGGAAATCGATATTGCCGTGCTGGCCTTTATCCGGGACGACGTCAACCGGGCGTTAAACGTCTACACCGGCTTGAAGCCGAGCTGGGGCATTCCCTTCAGCAAGGGTCGGTACCTGTATGACGGCCAGACCTGGCAGCTTCACAACGTACCCAATATGCCGCCGGAGGCAATCTACCGGCGCGAGGATCCGTTTTCGCTACCGACGATTGAGCACGACGTCGAGTTTCTGGCACACGATTGGGAGCCTCAGATGCTGGACTGGTCGCATCTGTTCCGATATCTGGCCTCGGTTTATCCGCCTTGGGCCGAAGCGTCGGGATCAACGGGAGAAGACGCATTTCTGGCTATTGGCGCGTTTCTTGCCGGTCGGTTTATGGAGCTTGCGCAGCAACGTCAGGCGAGGGCGTTGCTGGTTTATCTGCCCTCCAGGAGCGACTTCAATGATCGCTCACAGCAGCAAAAGAGGCAGCTGCTCGATGCCATGAGCGGCTCTGGGTTGACCGTTTACGACGCGACGGAATGTCTGCTTTCACACGCAGACCAGGATACGCTTTACGTAGAGGGCGGTACCCATTATTCAGATACAGGGAACCGCGCCCTGTCCCGATGCCTGTTGGCCGAGCTTGCCCTTAATCGCTGACCGTCCCCATGGCAAAACTCCTCAAGCGGCTCACTGACACCCGGTCGCTGGCATCGGGTGCGGCACTCTACGTTGGCTATCGCTGGTTTGACCGTTTTCTCGGGGTCATCAGCCTTGCCGTGCTGGCCCGTCTGCTGGATCCGGAAAGTTTTGGCATCGTGGCCATGGCGTGGATTGTCGTTGGGCTGCTGGACGCCATTTTCGATATGGGTGTCCACCTGCTGGTGCTGCAGAAAGACGACCCGGACAAAGAGTTTCTGGATACGGCCTGGACCCTGCGTCTGATCCAGGCAATCGTCACCGCTCTGATCATCGCCGGCCTCGCCCCACTGGCGGTCAACTACTTTTCTGAGCCCAGGGTCGCTAACGTCATGTACGTCCTGGCCCTGGCGTCTTTTATCGGCGGTCTCGAAAACTTCGCCGTGGTGGAGTTTCAGAAATCCAGGCAGTTTTTCCGCGAGTTTCAACTGTCTGCAATCAAGCGCCTTTCAACGTTCTTCGCCATTATCGGCCTGGCGTTTGTGCTGGGCAGCTATTGGGCGCTGGTCATTGGGACGCTGATTTCCAGGATACTCGGCGTTTTTCTCGCCTATTTTTTCCATCGAGTCACCCATCGGCCCAGTTTCGCGGTCATGGGGACGCTGTTTCATAAGGGCAAATGGCTGCTGTTCATGAACGTGGCCGCCTACATCTGGAAGCGAATCGACGAAATCGTGGTGGGGCGATTTTTTTCTTCCGCGGTCCTGGGCAGTTACTCGGTGGCGGCGGAGGTGGCCAGGCTGCCGACGGCCGAGCTGATGGCGCCGATTTCCCGAGCGCTCCTGCCGGGTTTCACCAGCAGCAAGGGGGATGTCGGAGAATCCGCCAACCTGATACGGCGATCCATCAACGTACAGGCGTCCCTGGCGTTGCCCGCAGCGGCAGGCCTGGCGATCTGTGCGGATCCCGTGGTATCCGTTTTTCTGGGTGCCAAGTGGCAGGTGGCGGCCCAGCTGCTGGCCATACTTCCGGCCATTTTCGCGGCTGCCGCGCTGCGCTACACCGGTGAGTATTACCTGATTGCCCACGAGCGGCAGCGCCTCCTGACTTTTGTGGATCTTTACTACCTGGTGGCGTTTCTCGGATGGATTGCCTACAGCAATTACATGCTGGGTTCCGTTTCTTTGCAGGGCGTTGTCTATGGTCGAGCGGCCGTAGAGGCAAGTGGCATCGTTATCATGTGGTTCGTGACCGCCAGCGTCAGTGGCGCGGTCTCCGTGTGGGACCAGATTCTGCAGATACTACGCCCACTTTTGGCCACTCTGGCGATGTGCGGCGTTTTGCTGGGTGTGCCGATGGAGTATCCCGGTGCCGTCACACAGCTGGCATACACAGTGCCGCTGGGGGTGGTGACTTATGCGGTGGTCCTGGTCACGTTGTGGTTGGTCAGCGGCAAACCGGAGGGGTTGGAGCGCTGGGTCGCTGATCGTCTGGCGGCGAGGCTTCGAAGGGCTGACTAAGCGGACGATTTTGCCGGGCGTAACAAATTTTCAAACTACCGCTGCGTGATTGGCGGTAATCTGGCGATCTGAACAATGCAGGGGATGCAATTTTGAAAGCGATGATTCTGGCTGGCGGTTTCGGAACCCGGATCAGCGAGGAAAGCAGTGTCCGACCCAAGCCGATGGTGGAGATTGGCGGGATGCCCATTCTGTGGCACGTGATGAAAATCTATGCCTCCCACGGCATCACCGATTTCATCATCTGCTGCGGTTACAAAGGGCATATGATCAAGCAGTGGTTTGCCAATTACGAACTCCGACACGCCGATGTGACATTCGACCTGGCTTCAGGCACCCGAACGTTGCATCGAAACGGCATTGAGCCGTGGACAGTCACCCTTGCTGATACCGGAGAAGACACCATGACCGGTGGGCGCGTAAAGGCGGCCAGCAAGTACCTGGACAAAGACCAGCCGTTCCTGCTCACCTACGGTGACGGCGTGGGAGACATTGATATTTCTGCCACGCTCAGTTTCCACAGGGAACACGGTCGGCTGGCAACCATGACGGCGGTGCAGCCCGAAGGGCGCTTTGGGGCCTTTACACTGGCGGCGGACCAGCCTTTGGTCACCAGCTTCAGCGAAAAGCCAAAGGGCGATGGTGCCTGGGTAAACGGCGGGTTTTTTGTGCTCAATCCGGGAGTGATCGATTACATCCAGGACAGCTCGACGGTATGGGAGCAGGAACCACTGAAACAGCTGGCGAGCGATGGTGAAATTGCAGCGTACCGGCATAAAGGGTTCTGGATGCCGATGGATACTCTGAGGGATCGAAACGTTCTCGAGGAGCACTGGAATCGGGGAGCCCCGTGGAAAACCTGGTGAATGGGCCGTCGTCGTGACAGGCCGAGATCAGCGTTTTTCAGCAATTTTGACGTTTTTTGATGCAAAAATTTGACAGCTCCGCGGCGCTGTAGAAAAATTAGGGTCGGGGGTAACAGTTTACGAACTTCGGGGTATACACGTGGATTCCAAGTCGCGCCGCTCATTTCTCAAGAAAGCCACCTACGTGGCTCCAGCCGTCCTGACTATGACTGCCGTACCTTCCATGGCGGGATCTGGATCCGGTGGCCCACGGCGTCGAATCCGCAACCGCTGTGGTCCGATCCGGCGTTGGCTGGGTCGCTGCTAAAAGCTCTAAACCCTGGCTTTTCCCAAATCTGCCCGGGCCCCTGAAAACAGGGCCCAGTCTGAAGTATTGGCTGTACGAATCGACTACCGCTTCGAGTGTCTTGACGTCTGTGTGAACCTCTCGCTTCCGGACGACACCAGGCTGCAAAGCCTTATTAGTTCCAACTTTGGCGCCTTTAAAGCTATTGCTGAGAGCGCAGCGCCTTGTGAAATTGACATTTCAATTGACTGCGACGACGACGGATTTGACGTCAGTGGCCGCATTGGATCGGTCACTGAGTCATTCCATGTATCCAGCGAACACATCCTTTACGGCGTCGAGAGCTTTCTGGTGCCCGCATTGCAGCTGGCCAGACCAAAGATGATGTTTCTGCATGGCGCCGTCGTTGCGTGCGGCGACCAGGCTTTCCTCATCGTCGGTGAGTCCGGCGCCGGCAAATCGACCCTGACGTGGGCATTGGCCAGCGGCGACTTCGACTACCTTAGCGATGAACTGGCACCCGTGAGTTTTGACGAGGCCGGATCTCCGATGGTTATGGATTATCCTCATGCCATCTGCCTGAAAAGCCTCCCGGAGGAGCCATTCTGTGTTCCAGAAACGACGCTCTACACCGGCGCAACATGGCACATCCCTGTCAAACCACCTGAATCGCGAAGTGGATTCCCATCGCGCATCAAGAAGATTTTTTTCATTAACCATCGGGGCCATTCGGGAACCGAGGCTCGGGTTACCGAGCTGACTGCCTCCGACGCGGCATTCAAACTCTACCCCAACGTTCTCAACGCTCTGGCCCATGAAAATCAAGGGCTGTCCATGGTGCGCAGGCTCTCGGAGAGCGTCGCATGCTACAACATCCTGTCCGCTGATCTGGAACAAACCAGCAAGGTTGTCGCCAGAGCGATCCATGAATAGCGAAGCCAAAAAACCTTGCCTGAGAGAAGACCTGGCCACCGAAGAGGTCGATAACGAGCTGATCGTACTGCACTCGGAAAACGGTCAAATCCATAAGCTGAACGAAACCGCGGCGTTCGTTCTCAGAATGTGTGACGGCAATACCTCAGTTGCCGAAATAAAGGAGCAACTGGCCACCCGCTATCAGGTGGATAGCTCAACTGTAAGCAAAGATGTGGACGACCTGATTGATTCCTTCCATGCGCTTGGCCTGATTGGCTGAATTGAGGTGCTGACCCTCGGATTTCTCAGTCGTCTCGATAAACCAGACGATTTTCCACTTCGGATATCCTCCGCGGCAGTGTCGCTCGCCGTGGACGCTGGCATGGGGCCGATGCTGCACCATCTGATCGAGAATGGTCAGCTGGAGTCAGACGCCGCCAGCGCGGAACTTATCGAAGCAGCCGATATGACCGCGAGAGTGCTGCACCGGAAGATGGTTCAGTCTGTGCACCAATGCCTCATCGAGCTGAACCGCGCAGGGATAATTCCCACAACCCTGAAGGGAATTGACGTCGCAGTCAGGTACTACCCGAAGCCTCACTGGCGCCTGATGAGGGATGTCGACCTTTTTTTCGAGAGCCACGAGATTGACGAGACCATGGCCCTGCTCGGGGAAATGGGGTTTGAGAATCCTACGCCGGAACCAGCTTCCCGCTGGGACAGCCACCACCACCTGGTCCCGCTCTGGAATCGTGACATGGGACTGTGGATTGAAGTACACAGGGGCCTGGTACCACATTACTCTCCATTCATAGAATCACATCTCGGTTGTGCGGAGACTGTTTCGGAACACTCGGTCCAGGGAGACTTTTGCGGCGCCAAGGTGAAGCAACTCAAGCCAGAATTCATGCTTCGCTATCTGGCCGCACATTGGTACCTTGGGTTGATTGAAGACTTTGGGGAGCCAGGACTGCATCGGGCGCTGATTGACGTGAAATTCCTGCTGGCAGGGTCCCACCTGCCTGTCCTTGGCTCGTTGACCAATGACCGCGTAGGCATCGCGATCGCTTTGATGCTTATGGTGTTGTCCAGGTCCTTTCTGATCGAGTTGGACCCTGCACAGGTTAATGAAGACGTCAGAAAACGCACGACACTCACCGGACACCTGGGTCGGAGCCTTTGCTGGATCGTAGAGCACTGGGTCTGCAACTGCCGGTCGCCCCGAAGAGAGAGTGTCCAGCTCCTGTTGGGCGACTGGTTTCGAATCGCTCTTGAAAACCCTGCCAGCCGCTTCTGGCCAGAAGCGCTCATGTCTGCCAGCAAACGATTTATTGGCGGCATAAACCAGTACTGACTGGATCATCCCTCCAAATCGTCGTGATTCAGCCGGCGTTGGGCCGCAGTGGCGCGCCGGAATCAGTTCACAAACGAGATGGAGTTCAAACTTTTTAACATTCGGACCCTGGCCGACGCGTTGTTGTGACCGGCATCACCGATGCATACGGTCATTTGGCTAAAACTCTTCCGCCAACAACCTAGAAAAGAGGCAGGTCGCACACCCGCGGCCAAACCTGAGGAAGAGGATCGGGATGAAGAAGTTATTAGTGGTGATCGCCGTTTTGATCACAACGCCGGTGTTTGGGGGTGTGTCGACGTCAGATGGTGGCGGATTGGCCTGCGGCCAGGTGGTTTCAGCTCCAATCGCTGTCGGAGCGAGTGAAATATCCGCCGAGGCCGTAAAAGCTGTTGGTCACCTGTTTCCAGAGCTTTGTGAAGACGGTGGTGCTTCGGAGCCTGAGATCCATGTGTTCGACACCATATTCGCTGAGGGGTTTTCCGGACTTGTGACGGAAGCCGGGCAGGAAGTCGCCTGCCATGAGACGATTTCTCTCTCGATTCGTGCACGCATCAACAATCGATGGAGAAATCGACAGATCCGCTCAAGGATGGACTTCATCTTTCCAGCGCTTTGTGGATCGACACAGGGGCCGGGCGGCGACAGTGTAGAGACTACGCGGGGCGATGTCTTGAGTTGTGGTGAAGTGATGCAGGCCAAAGTGGGCGTGTTGATCGGATCCAGGGTTCAACAGAAGAAAATTGAGGGAGAGGTCAGTCGCTTCCTGCCGCTGTTCTGTCATGAGGCGTCCACGTTGCCGCAGTGTTCAGACGGATTGGATAACGACGGTGATGGGCTTATAGATCTCGAAGACAGTGGATGCGATTCCAGCACCGACGATGACGAGTCCGACGGCGGTCCGGTATTCCAGTGTTCCGATGGCATTGACAACGATGGCGATGGAGAAGTGGATCTGGACGACAACGGCTGTGACTCGGCAACGGATGACGATGAAACCGACCCGGTTCCGGTTTTCGAATGCTCTGACGGCATCGACAACGACGGAGATGGCCAGGTTGACCTCAACGACGACGGTTGTGACTCCGCCACAGATGATGACGAAACCGACCCGGTTCCGGTCTTCGAATGCTCGGACGGTGTGGATAACGACGGAGACGGCCAGATAGACCTCAACGACGACGGCTGTGACTCCGCGACCGACGATGACGAGTCTGATCCGGCGCCGGTGTATGCCTGCGATGACGGCATCGACAACGACGGAGATGGCTACATTGACCTCCAGGATCCCGGCTGCGATTCGCCGTTCGACGACGACGAGACCGATCCCGTTGCGCAGTGCTCCGACGGTGTGGATAACGACGGCGACGGCTATGTGGATCTGGATGACGCGGGCTGCGATTCGGCGACTGATGATGATGAAACCGGCGGTGAAAACCCTGCTGGAGAACTCGAGATTGCCGCGCAGTGGTGGACCGAAGGCGGCGACGTGGTGGAGGGATCGGATATCCGGACCCATGCGGTGACGCCGTTTGGCATCTGGGTGTCGCACATCAGCGATGAGGACACGGGTTACGGC
>JAAUYH010174995.1_pt1 | contig 32968 bp, 21 predicted proteins | sample 7278061 | NCBI WGS metagenome assembly JAAUYH01 (sample SAMN14350203, study PRJNA611818) | marine sediment metagenome | isolation source: surface marine sediment (0.6m) | place: French Polynesia: Moorea | collected 2018-08 | reverse complement strand
GGGTTAGGTTGCAGACCATAAGTTATTGTGTTTTCATAAAAATCAACCCTGCGCCTAACCCACCCTACGAGGTATAAATTTTTCTGATCACCATAACTACAGGAGAGCCAGCTAGTTTAGTTGACAGTTTTCTGTAAGAGTATGTTCCTTTAAAATTTTCTCCTGTAGATAAGGTTGCTAAGGTTTTTACTCCCAAATCTACCCCGACTACCTCTAAGGTCTTCTGAGTTGCTTGAGGCTCTACCTCTATTTTAAAGGAAATAAACATCTGTAAATCTGAACCCCCAACGCCTAACCCCTAACTAAAATTATGTTACCTTAATAAAGTTAAATTACTTTCTAGTGATAAATGAAGCGTATTTTTATAACAGGATCTAGCGGTTGTATTGGTCATTATATGGCAGAAGCCTTGATCAAAGAAACCGATCATGAACTTTATTTTTTAGTCAGACATCCCGAAAAACTAAAATTTCGTTATCAAAGTCGTCCTAATGTTCATCTGATGATTGGGGACTTACAAAATATTGAGAAATTTAGTGACTTTTTAAAGACGGTTAATGTTGCTATTTTAGCAGCTACCAGTTGGGGAGGAATTAACGAATCCTTTGAAATCAATGTTAATAAAACCATTGGATTAATGAAGTTATTAGCTCCTGAAGTTTGTGAACAAATCATTTACTTTTCTACGGCAAGTATTTTAGATAAAAATAATCAACCGTTACCCGAAGCTGGAACATTAGGAACCAATTATGTAAGAACAAAATATCAATGTTATACTCAATTAAAAAATCTGCCATTTTATAATAAAATAACCACAGTTTTCCCCACCTTAGTATTCGGAGGCGAACCCAATAAACCTTATTCTCATTTATCAGGTGGGATCAAAGATGTGATTAAATGGATTGACTTAATTCGTTGGTTTAAAGCCGATGGTAGTTTCCATTATATTCATGCTAGAGACATCGCCCAAATTATTAAATATTTAGTCGACAATCCCCCTACTGAATCAGATAATAGAGATTTAGTGTTAGGCAATCAAAAAATAACCGTGAATGAAGCCATTGAAACAATATGTAACTATCTTAATAAACCAATTTATTTTCGTATTCCCTTATATGTTATTTTAGTTGACTTTTTCATTAAAGTATTTCGTTTACGCATGGAAGATTGGGACTACTTTTCTATCAATTATCGACATTTTACTTATAAAGATCCCATTTCTCCTGCAACCTTCGGCTTTAAAAATTACTGTACAACCATTGAAGATGTGATGAAATTAAGTGGAGTATATCCCCAAAAAAATTGATAGTGAGTTTATTTTTTATTTTCTGATTAGATTTGATGTTCCTCTACTAACTGCTAGGGGACTCTTTTTCTGGATGAGTTAGCAATACATCAATTCTTTGATTTAATTGGATTTAACCAATGCTCAAGCCAATGAAACAACTTCGACGAGATTAACGTTAAACCTAAGTAAATTAAAGCGACAGCAGCGTAAATTTCAAACGCACGATAAGTGGTTGCAACAATTAATTGACCTTGTCGAAATAACTCCTCAAAACCAATCACCGCGACTAAGCTAGTATCCTTAAGTATAGTAATAAACTCATTGCCTAAAGGGGGTAACATACGGCGAAAAGCTTGGGGAAAAATAACAAAAACCATCGTTTGTAATGAAGTCATACCCAAACATCGAGCAGCTTCCCATTGTCCCTTTTCAATGGACTGAATACCGCCTCGAATAATCTCTGCTAAATAGGCAGAAGCATTCAAACTAAGAGCCATAACGGCGGCAGGAAGACGCTCTAAGTTAACGTTAATACCTAATCCTTGAAATAGAGCCGGCAACCCGAAATAGACCATAAAAATCTGGACTAACAATGGGGTTCCGCGAAAAAAGTCAACATACAATTGACTGAGCCATTTTAAGATTAGATAAGGAGAAATACGGGCGAATGCCATTAAAGAACCACCAATCATGCCCAGAAAGACTGAAAACCCTGTTAATTCTAAAGTTATTAAAGTCCCTTTAATAAGATTAAAAAGAATGTGACCGATGTTAATAGATTCAGCCACTGCTTTGAGTCCGGGTGCAGTCGCGGGAAGTGGGGGTGGTTTCTCAGCAAACCATTGTTGATAAATAACCTGATACGTCCCATTTTCTATTAAGGTGAGTAGGGTATTATTAATCGTATTAAGATAGGGAGAATTTTTAGGTAAAGCAATGCCGTAATATTCTTCTGTGAGTAACTCGCTAACGACTTTTATTCCTTTGAGATTACCCGTTTTTATGGCATATAATGTTACTGGAGCATCGTTAAGTAAAGCATCAACATTATTATTGACTAATTCTTGAAGAACCAGAGGAAAACTGTCAAATGTGCTAATTTCAGCATTAATAATGTCTGAGGCTTTTTTCGCTCCAGTGGTTCCAATCTGCACAGCAATTTTCTTATTTTTAAGATCATCAAATCCCTTGATATCTTGATTATCTTTCCTAACAGCAATTGCCAGTCCTGACTTAAAATAAGGACGGGAAAAAGAGATGGTTTGACTTCTTTGAGGGGTAATGGTTATAGCACTAATGGCCATATCAACAGTTTCTGCTTGTAATGCTGGAATAATTCCGTCAAAAGGTAAACTAACAAACTCAATTTCAAACCCAGCTTCAAGACTCATCCCTTTCACTAAATCAATATCAAATCCTTCTAAACTTCCAGTTTCTTGATTTAGCATTTCAAAAGGAGGAAACGTCGGTTCTATCGCCACTTTCAGCACTTTAGTTTCAGCACTTATTCTATTAAAATTTCCATTACAAATAATGATTAAAAGTACAGTCAGTAAACTCAGGGTTAAATAGACTAATTTCCTCATGAATTTTTCTAAAGATAAAGATATTGAATTAATCTCCTAATTTGTAGTATAAAGTTTCCAAGCTTGCCAAGCTTCCCAAAATGTATAAACCGATAATACAGCTAACATAATATAAAAGCAAAAACGAACCACTCTATCAGGCAATCTGGGTAAAAATCTAGCACTAATTTGCGCTCCAATTAATCCCCCTAACCCTAAAATAATTCCGACTAACCAAACAACATTATTATTTAAAGCATGACCAAAACAAGAAGAAATAGACGTAATAACAATCACCCCTAAACTGGTTTGTATGGCTACTTTTATCGTTTCTTGTAACAATAGCATTTGCAGAGGAACCATAATTACACCTCCCCCAATACCGAATAAACCAGCTAAAAATCCCCCGATGCCTCCTGTTAATAAACAAGCCAATTTTGGCGATAATCTACGACTAGATTGTTGATGAGATGTGATAACTAATTGACGACGAATATTACTTAAAAAGATGTTGAAAATTAAAAGACAAGCGAACGCCGTTAATAAAACAAAGTCAGGAATAAGATTAGCAACAATTACACCAAGTTGTGCCGTTATAATTGCAGGAATTCCTAATAAAATCACCCGTTGGAAATCTAAATATCCCATACGCCAATTTTGAATACTTCCCGATGAAGAGGTAATAACAATAGCAAGACTACTGGTAGCAATTGCTTCTAAAGAACTGTAATTTAGAGCAAGTAAAAGAGGAACTAAAACCGTTCCTCCCCCAATACCTAAAATGCCGGCTAGTAGTCCCGAACCTAAACCACTAACAATTAAAATTATAACTTGATCTAACATGATTTATTCATGATAAAGTTTTCTCAAATATGTTAATTATTGACCTCATTAAAGGGTTCAACTTCAATGGGAATCCCCACATAACCCTCTTCTCCCGAAGGAATAGAATTATCTAATTTAACATCAGGTTTTTTCTCAGGAATACGAGACAATTCTTCAACCGAAATAAACTTACTATCTGACTCAAAAGTGTTGTTAATAGAAGTATTTTTTTCTAGCTTTTCAGAATTTTCAGGAAGCAACCGATCAGAAGATTTAGCATTTAAAGAGGGTTGCGGTTCTAATTTCTCTTGATAATTAGAATCACTATTTTTTGTCACTTCTTGATTGAATATAGTTTCACCTTTCCCCGTGGGTGATGTTGACTTCATTTCCGATGAGTGACAAGCAGCAGACACTAACCCTAAATAACATCTAAACTCTTCTCTTGCTAAGGAAACCCCTATCCCTGCGACAGAAACCATCAACGCTGTCATTGATAAAAAATATTTAAACATGGTTACCACACTCCCCACTCAAATAACCTTAATCTTTACCTATGTTATCTTAACTTAAATCCAAAACCGTTTTCTGGCTGGGTTCACAAAACTAACTCTAAAGAAGATGGTACGATAAAAAAGTTAGATTTTTATCTAGATAAATTATGCCTAATCGTCTGGCCAATACCCAAAGTCTCTACCTTCGTAAACACGCTGAAAACCCTATAAATTGGTGGTATTGGTGCCAAGAAGCCCTAGAAATAGCAAAAAATGAAAATAAACCCGTTTTTCTCTCTATTGGCTATTCTAGCTGTCACTGGTGTACCGTAATGGAAGGAGAAGCTTTTTGTGATCCAGCGATCGCAACCTATCTGAATGATAATTTTGTCCCCATAAAAGTAGACCGAGAAGAACGTCCGGACCTCGATAGTATTTATATGTCTTCTCTACAAATGATGGGAATACAAGGAGGTTGGCCCTTAAATATTTTTCTCACCCCAGGAGATTTAGTTCCCTTTTATGGAGGAACTTATTTCCCGGTTGAACCCCGTTATGGTCGTCCGGGTTTTCTACAAGTGTTACAATCAATTCGTCGTTTTTATGACGTAGAAAAAGAGAAATTAAACGGGTTTAAACAGGAAATTTTAAGAGGGTTACAACAAGCTGTTACCTTACCTATTAATAATGTTGATGTGAATAATGCTCAATTAATTTATCGTGGTGTTGATATTAATACTCAAGTAATTCGAGTAACGGCTGAAGATTTTGGTCGTCCTTGTTTTCCCATGATTCCTTATAGTAATTTAGCCTTAGAAGGCACTCGATTTTTATTTGGAGAAAGCGAAGAAAGAGAAAAATTAGTGATACAAAGGGGATTGGATTTAGCATTAGGGGGAATTTTTGACCAAGTAGGGGGTGGATTTCATCGTTATACGGTGGATTCAACGTGGACAGTTCCCCATTTTGAGAAAATGCTCTACGATAATGGGCAAATTGTCGAATATTTAGCCAATCTTTGGAGTAACGGACAAACAGAACCCGCATTTGAACGAGCGATCGCTTTGACGGTACAATGGTTACAACGGGAAATGACCGCCCCAGAAGGTTATTTTTATGCTTCTCAAGACGCAGATAGTTTTGCAACGAAACAAGATAAGGAACCAGAAGAAGGGGCTTTTTATGTGTGGAAATATCAACAGTTACAAGAACTATTAACCTCCAAGGAATTAGAACAATTAATGGAAGATTTTACCATCACACCCGAGGGTAATTTTGAAGGAAAAAATGTTCTACAACGGCGTAATAAGGGGCAATTTTCTGATAGTATTGAAAGCGTTTTAGATAAACTATTTAGGGAAAGATACGGCACATCTCGCAGCAATTTAGACACCTTCAAACCGGCTAAAAATAATCAAGACGCGAAAACGATTAACTGGCCAGGACGTATTCCGACAGTAACAGATACCAAAATGATTGTAGCCTGGAATGGCTTAATGATTTCGGGTTTAGCTAGGGCCTATGGTGTTTTTAACAACCCTTTATACTGGGAATTAGCCCTCAAAGCAACCGAATTTATCTTAAAAAAACAATGGGTAAACGGACGATTACACCGCATTAATTATGAAGGAACTCCCTCAATTTTAGCCCAATCAGAAGACTATGCTTTTTTCATTAAAGCCTTACTCGACTTACAAACCGCTAACCCTAAAGCAACTGAATGGTTAGACAAAGCGATGGAAATTCAACAGGAATTTGATGAATTATTCTGGAGTGTAGAAATGGGAGGTTACTATAATAATGCAGCCGATAACAGTAATGATTTATTAGTTCGTGAACGCAGTTATATCGATAATGCGACTCCTTCAGCTAATGGTATTGCTATCAGTAATCTAGTACGATTAGCCAGGTTAACCGATAATTTAGACTATTTAGATAAAGCAGAACAAGGATTACAAGCTTTTAGCCATGTTTTAAGTCAATCTCCTCGCGCTTGTCCCAGTTTATTAACCGCTTTAGATTGGTATCATTTCGGCTGTTTAGTCAGAACTAATCAAACCCTATTACCTAAATTAAAGACTCAATATTTTCCCACCACGGCTTATCGTTTAGATGATAATTTACCCAAAAATGCCATCGGTTTAGTCTGTCAAGGTTTATCTTGTTTAGAACCTGCTACCACCGAAGCACAGTTAATCAGTCAAATTGTCGACATGGGTCAAATTTGAAGTGTCAAGTTGTAAGGATTTAACAGTGTTCAGGATTTAACAGTGTTCAGGATTTAACAGTGTTCAGGATTTAACAGTGTTAAATCCCTACGAGGGTGTATTTGTAGGGACATAATAGTATTATGTCCTTTGATATGAAAACTGCGGTAACAGTTGTTAACTTGACCCTTGCCCCGTTAAACTAGAGAAGATGTTTACATTACTTTACAAACTGCGATCGCCATGCAAATAGCTGATTTTCCTTCCCAAACTTCTCCCAGTGGACAATATTGGCAATGGCAAGGGCATAAAATTCATTATGTCCAAGCTGGAAAAAAACAGCCTAATCTACCCCCATTACTATTAATACATGGGTTTGGTGCATCTACCGATCATTGGCAAAAAAATATCGCTCAGTTGCAAGAAGAGTTTGATGTTTGGGCGATTGACTTATTAGGATTTGGTCGATCTGCAAAACCAGAACTACAGTATAGTGGTAATCTTTGGCGAGATCAACTACAAGCTTTTATTACAGAAATAATCGGTCAACCCGTTATTTTAGCAGGTAACTCTTTAGGGGGTTATGCGTCTCTTTGTGTCGCCTCTCAATGTCCAGAAACCTCTAAAGGACTGATTTTAATCAATAGTGCCGGACCTTTTAGTGATAGTCAGACCCCTAAAAAACCAAAGAAGATACAAACCATCATTCGTTCTGTTTTATTACAACCTTGGTCAAGTTATTTATTATTTCAATATATGCGCCGTCCTAGAAATATTCGTAAGACATTAAATAAAGTTTATTATAATCAAGAAGCGGTTACAGAACAGTTAGTTAAGGATATTTATCGTCCTTCTTGTGATGTAGGTGCAGCACAAGTGTTTGCTTCCGTATTCAAAACACCACAAGGGGAAACTGTAGACCATTTATTACAACAATTATCTCATCCCTTACTAATGTTATGGGGAGAAAAAGATCCTTGGATGAATGCCAAACAGAGAGGAGAAAAATATCGTCAATATTATCCTAATTTAACCGAATATTATCTAGAAGCGGGTCATTGTCCCCATGATGAAATTCCTGAGCAAGTTAACGATTTGATTAAAGATTGGATGTTGACTGAAATCAGGGAATAATGGAATTATCTAAAAAGATCACTCACGGTCTTTAAATATCTTTATGGTATAGTCATTGTATAAACTTATCACTCTCAAAAAAATGACAGTTCAAAAAATAACAAAATGGGGTAATTCTCTGGGAATTAGACTACCTCAAGAGATTATTAAGCAACTAGGATGGCAAGAAGGGGTAAAGCTAAGTCTATCTCTGGAAAACGAATGCTTGATTCTCTCTTCCACTAAACCGAAATATAATCTTGATCAGTTATTGAAAGATAGTGACCCTGAAGCACAACATGAAGAAATTGACTGGGGAGAAGCAGAAGGAGAAGAGAATTGGTAAAAATTGCTGGAAAAATACCCGAAAGAGGGAATATTATTAGATTAGAATTAAATCCTCGTACTGGAAGCGAACAAGCTGGTTATCGTCCCTGTTTAGTGATGTCACCTGTAGCTTATAATCGTATCTCGAAACTGATTTTGATTTGTCCTATTACCAGTCGTCAGAAAGGTTGGCCGTTTGAAGTGATGTTACCTCAATCTATGCAAACCTATGGGGTTATTTTAGTCGATCAAATTAGAAGTATCGACTGTCAAGCTAGAAATGCTCATTTTGTGGAAACTGTTTCGAGTGATGTCATGGATGAAGTGTTAGGAAAACTAGAAACATTGTTAACATAAAATCTTCATTCATGTAAATGTTTCTTGTTTAATTATCAATGATTAAATAACTTTTCCAGGTAGATTCCTGATTAGAAATTTTATTATCCTTACTCAGAAGTCGCCAGGTTTTTCCTTCAGCTTGTCGTTGAAGATAAACATCAAATTTGTTGTCACTTTGTTTAACTTTTTGACGGGGTAAAATCAGCTTTAAATTATAAGTTCCGATCAGATGATAACTAGGGAGATTGGCAATGGTAACAGGGTCTATTTTTTGGACATTAATATTGCTAATATCTAACTGAGGTTTTTCTGTCTTTAATTGTTGACTAAGGGGAGTTAATCGTTGGTTAAGTTGGAGAGTGATCGCCTGTTGGACAATGTTACCATCAGGAGCAAATTCTAGCGGAACGGTGGTGGTTTGACAAGCGGTTAAAACCCAACAACAAAAGACCCCTAATACTCCCTTAATTAAGTCTTGTTTCTTGAGGGGAAAAAAGGAATAAAGATTTGCTATCATAACCATAGGAATTAATGACGATATTTTAGGTTATCAACAAAGGAAGCCCATGAATAACTTTCGCCTTGAACCCTTTTTATGGATTCATTTAGCCGGTTTAGCTATTGCTCCCCTCTTATTAATTATCACTTGGATAGGATTAGCAGTGAGTGATCCTTGGCCATTCTATTGGATAGAATTGGCTTTAGTTGGCATAATTGGAGTTATTCCTATTCTCTGGATGCAATGGACAAAACCTTTCGACTTTTTTAGCCTTCTTTTGTTATCCATCAGACCCAATAGTTTAACAGAAGAACAACGAAAAATTTTGAGACTTTTGAAAACAAGAAAAAACAAAATTTTTCATGGACTGGCAGCCATTGGATTATTAGGGGTAGGGTGGTTAGTGTATCAAGTCGCTCCCTTCGCAGCGATGACCGCATCTATGTTACCACAGTGGCGGATTTTAGGACTGATGATAGCTGCTGTCGCCTTCTTTTTTTGTAACCTATTTGTACAAGTTCCCGTGAGCGTTTTAGGGGTCTTATTAACCTCAGATAAAACATGGTTAAGCACCGAAGCAATTCCCGGTGAGGAAGTGGTTAAGCAGTTTACAGTCTGGGGGTTACGAGTGAATAAAATCTTTCTCGTTCCCAGTCTTCCCCCATCATCAAATCTCACCGAAAAAACTTCATGATTTCTTCAGAATTGTGTAATAGATATCAGCAACAATAAAATGACCTGAGTTATGCTAGAAGCAATGACCCAAATTAGATAGAAATCAACCGATGACAAACTCAACCATCACAGCCAATCATCACGAAGAAGCAGAGGTTTGGGAAAATCTGCAGCAAGCGATCGCCGAGTGTTCAGGGTTTCAACAATGGCAAGCACAACAACAAAAAAAACCCGATGTCGAATCCCTCGATCAACAAGTTCGCTCCTATCTAAGAGAAACCCTAGAAACCTTAGCCTATTAATCTTGCGAGGGAGGGCTTTTTGCCCTCATTTTTTTTTCGATGAATTTTAATACGTTTAATATTTAATAATCCTAAAACCCACATAACCCATTTCCCCAATGACCCAGAAGTGGTAATCTATAGGGTGGCAAAAATAACATTAACATCTCGACTTCGCACTTCGATATTGCTTAGCGCAAGCTCGATGTTAACCCTGAGCTTCGACAGGCTCAGCTTCTGCGTAGCCGAAGGGTTAAACATTCTCGCTCAGCCAAATTAATAAGTTAATCCCCAAACATCAAAGATAAGCATGGTAGCTACAACACAAAAAACAAGCGTTGGTAAAATTACTCAAGTCATCGGTCCTGTAGTCGATGCTGAATTTCCCAGTGGTAACTTACCCCGTATTTATAATGCCCTCAAAGTAGAAGGCACGAACTCCGCAGGGGAAACCGTTTCCGTTACCTGTGAAGTGCAACAATTACTCGGTGATAACCAAGTCCGCGCCGTTGCCATGAGTGGGACTGATGGTTTAGTCAGAGGTATGGAAATTGTTGATACCGGTGCGCCCATCAGCGTTCCCGTGGGTAAAGCCACCCTGGGTCGTATTTTTAACGTATTAGGGGAACCCGTAGACGAAATGGGAGAGGTCGGTAACGAAGAAACCTCTCCTATTCACCGTCCCGCTCCTAAATTAACCGAATTATCCACCAAACCCAAAGTCTTTGAAACGGGAATTAAGGTTATCGATCTTCTCACCCCTTACCGTCAAGGTGGAAAAATCGGTCTGTTTGGCGGAGCAGGTGTGGGCAAAACCGTTATTATGATGGAGTTAATTAACAACATCGCCATCCAACACGGGGGGGTATCCGTGTTCGCTGGAGTAGGGGAACGCACCCGCGAAGGAAATGACCTCTACAACGAAATGATCGAATCTAAGGTAATTAACCCCGATAACCTCTCAGAATCGAAAATTGCCCTAGTTTACGGACAAATGAACGAACCCCCTGGAGCTAGAATGCGGGTGGGTTTATCTGGTTTGACCATGGCGGAATACTTCCGTGATGTCAACAAGCAAGACGTATTGTTATTTGTTGATAATATTTTCCGTTTCGTACAAGCCGGTTCTGAAGTATCCGCACTGTTAGGACGGATGCCTTCTGCGGTAGGATATCAGCCCACCCTCGGTACTGACGTAGGGGACTTACAAGAGCGCATCACCTCCACCAAAGAAGGGTCTATTACCTCTATTCAAGCGGTATACGTCCCTGCGGATGACTTAACCGATCCTGCTCCTGCCACCACCTTCGCTCACTTAGACGGAACCACTGTATTATCCCGTGCCTTAGCGTCTAAAGGGATTTATCCTGCGGTTGATCCCCTCGATTCTACCAGCACCATGTTACAGCCCAGCGTCGTTGGGGATGAACACTACGACACCGCCCGTGCCGTACAATCTACCCTACAACGGTACAAGGAATTACAGGATATTATCGCCATTCTTGGCTTAGACGAATTATCAGAAGATGATCGTCGTACGGTAGATAGAGCGCGGAAAATTGAGCGTTTCTTATCTCAACCCTTCTTCGTTGCAGAAGTCTTCACCGGTTCCCCTGGAAAATATGTATCCTTAGCCGATACCATCAAAGGGTTTCAAATGATTCTTAGTGGTGAATTAGATGATCTCCCCGAACAAGCCTTTTATTTAGTGGGAGACATCAACGAAGCTAAGGCCAAGGCCGAAAAATTACAACAAGGTTAGGTTCTATCACCTTTTTCTTCATAGGGTAGGGGTAAATAGGGTTTGCCCCTACTTAGCTACTAATAACCGATAATTAATCACTGATATGCCATTAACAGTTCGTGTCATTACCCCGGATAAGACCGTTTGGGACGGTGAGGTACAAGAAGCCATTTTACCCAGCACCTCTGGACAACTAGGGATACTCAGCGGCCACGCTCCTCTATTAACCGCTTTGGATACTGGTGTCATGCGGGTACGTCCCGATAAGGAATGGAAAAGTATCGCCGTCATGGGTGGCTTTGCTGAAGTCGAACAAGACGAAATCAAAGTTTTAGTCAACTCCGCCGAAGCAGCAGATACCATCGATAAAGAAGCAGCCCAAGAAGAGTTTAAGGCTGCTCAAACCCGTTTAGAGGAAGCCAGTAAGGGGGAAAACCCGATGGAAAAAATCAAGGCAACCAGTGCCTATAAACGGGCTAGAGCGCGTCTTCAAGCAGCCGGTGGCCTGGTTTAAAAATAGAGCAAACTTATCAATATCATTGTAGGGACAGAAAAATTGTTCTGTCCCTACTTCATTTTCCAAAAATTAAGTAATAATAAGTAATAAGTTAATTAGGCTCTAGACCCTGTAATGCCTTATTAAGAGCATATTGAGCCATATCTTTCTGTGAAAACCAGGTAATTTAACAGTTAAGTTATTTAACAAAGTCTAACATCGCTAACATTAAAAATAACATCACCCTAGTAATCTTAAGGAAGCGATAGCATTATCGAATTAAGTGTGGAATATTTCCCTATCTGCTGTTCTCTTTTCCCTATTTTTTGTGATGCACTGAGCTTTACCCAACTATTTTTGATGAAGTCAACATTGTCCCACACAACCAATAAGTATTCTGCTCTCGCCGAAGGAAAATTCAGTGTACTCATTTACTCAAATAACGCAAAGCTCGGAAATACCAGAGTCAAGTAAATGTTTAAGCCAAAAATTTATTGTAGTTTTGTTGTAGCGACAGGATGTTTATCTCCATTTTTCCTGAGTAGCACTGCTTATGGAATCTCTCTCAATGTGATCCCTTCAGTTGAGTCACTACAAGTGGGACAATCCGTCAATGTGGACGTTACCATTACTGGTTTAGGAAATGGTGAACCCCCGTCCCTCTCCGCCTTCGATTTGGATATCAACTTTGACCCTACGGTACTGTCATTTAATAGTGCTACGTTCGGTGATCAACTCGACTTGTCAGGATTTGGAACTGTTTCTGATGTCGTTCCAGGAACCGTTAACATCAATGCTTTCGAGATTTCCTTAGATTTCCCTGAGACGTTAGATGAACAACAGTTGGGAGACTTTACCCTCATCACCCTAAACTTTACTGGTGTAGGATTCGGAAATAGTCCTTTAGAGCTATCAGATTGGGTTTTAGGAGATTCTTCTACTCCTGTCCCTCTTACATTGGTTGTGGACGAAGTGAATAATGCCTCAGTATCAGTCGTACCTGAACCCCTAACTATTTTAGGCTCCTTGACAGCCCTTGGTTTTGGAACCTTGTTTAAACGGAAATTATCGAAAGTTTAGCCAAAACGACTCCAAAAAACTAAATACAGACAATGACTCGTTAAATCTTTAACGAATAGATTCCCTATTGCCCAATAAACAACTAGGTTTGAGGAAACTTAATTATGGATGGTGCAGCGTTCAATCCCGCCAACCCTTTTGATGCCAGTCAGGGAGCTTGGAGAGTTGACGAAAATGGCCCTTTGCAAGAAAATCCCCGCGAGTCCGTAGGCTCAGTTCCTGAAATATTGCCCCCGCTTAATGATTTTGTCTCTACTACGCAAGCAAATATGACTGAGGTGGAACTGTTTCCCCTTCAATTAGACAGTAACACTGAAGAAGATTTAAGCAGCAGTAACACAACGATTGATATTTTAACAGGAACCGAGACAACTTTCGTCCTGACCACCTTTTTAGCAGAAGAGATTCCCCTAGCACAGACAGAACCCATCTTCGGTGATGCCGATCTTGATGGGGATGCGGACAATGATGATCTCAACGTAATCCTCGCCAGTCGTAATACCCCGGCATCCGGTTCTGATGATCCCCGTGATCTCGATGGAGATGGCCAGATTACTGTCCTAGACGCTCGAGGATTGATTCTTCTGTTAGGCTCCAATACAGACTTTGAGTCTCCTGTTCTTTCCGCCAGTCTCGGCAACGATACTGCAGTAAACGGAACGAGCAATAACGATGGAATTACCTTTGACCCCCTTATTCAAGGAACCCTAACCGATGTGAGTCAAGTCACCCGTTTTCTGGCTGGTTTTAACGAAACCACCGTGGAAAATTATACCGATATTTTAGGGGTATTAGCAGAAGAGGGCAGCTTTAGCTTAACCCCTGGACAGTTAGCTCAAATTAACGGTGGTTCCTTAGCAGAGGGAGAACAAACCCTACACCTATTTGCCAAAGATCAATGGGGTAATGAATCTACCTTTGATGTTACCTATACCCTAGATACAATTGCCCCCGATACCCCCTTGGTTAATGTTCTGGACGGTGATAGTGTAACCAATGACAACACTCCAACCTTAGAAATCACGGCAGAAGTCGGCAGTACCGTTAAATTGTTGCAAGATGGGGACGAAATTGCTCAATTAACAGCTAGTGAAGAGGGTAAAGTTGAGTTTACCTTAGACAGTTTAGCCGATGGCACCTATGAATTCACCGCCACCGCCACTGATATCGCAGGGAATGTGAGTGATGCTTCTGCACCCTTAACCCTAGAAATTGACACCACTGCACCCCCAGAACCTATTTTCGGTTTAGATGAAACTTCCGATACCGGAACCCTTGGAGACTTAGAAACCAACTTAGAGACTGTTACTTTAGTCGGTGAAACAGAAGCCAATGCGATCGTTGAATTACTGGGAACGGAACAAAGCACAACGGCTGATGAAACCGGACAATTCCAGTTTACTGAAGTTGCCTTAGTTGTCGGAGAAAATAGTTTAACCGTCACAGCTACTGATGCGGCGGGTAATGTCAGTCAAAGCAGTCAAACCATTACCCGAGTAGAAGATGGAGATATTACACCCCCTGCTCCACCTATTTTAGATTTACTGGCTAGTAGCGATAGTGGAAGTAGTAACAGTGATAATATCACCAACGATAATACCCCAACCATCGAAATTACCGCAGAAGTAGGTAGTCTGGTGGAATTATTCCAAAACGGGTCAAAAGTCGGGGAAAATACCGCCAATGATAATGGGATTGCCCAATTTACCTTAGACAGTTTAGCCGATGGAATTTATGATTTAACCGCCACCGCCACTGATGCAGCAGGGAATGTGAGTGACGCTTCTGCACCCTTAACCCTAGAAATTGACACCACCGTACCCCCAGAACCCATTTTTGGTTTAGATGAAACTTCCGATACCGGAACCCTGGGGGACTTAGAAACCAACTTAGAGACTGTTACCTTAGTTGGAGAAACAGAAGCCAATGCGATCGTTGAATTACTAGGAACAGGGCAAACTACCACCGCCGATGAAACCGGACAATTCCAATTTAGTGATGTTGCCTTAGTTGTCGGAGAGAACAGCTTTACCGTTATCGTCACTGATGCGGCGGGTAATGTCAGTCAAAGCAGTCAAACCATTACACGGATAGAAGCAGGAGACACCACACCGCCCAGTCCTCCGATTTTAGATTTACTAGCCAGTAGCGATAGTGGGAGTAGTAACAGCGATAATGTCACCAACGATAATACCCCAACCATCGAGATTACCGCAGAAGTTGGCAGTCTGGTTGAACTATTCCAAAACGGCTCAAAAGTAGGCGAAAATACCCCCAATGAAAATGGGATTGCTCAATTTACTTTAGACAGTTTAGCCGATGGAACCTACAATTTAACCGCCACCGCTACCGACGCAGCCGGGAATATGAGTGAAACCTCTGCTCCCTTAACCATTGTTATTGACAAAACTCGTCCTAACATAACCATTACCAGTCCTATGGCTGATGCGGAAATTGGTGAAGGTGATCAGATTGTAGGAACAGTTAACGAAACACTCGCTTCCCTAAGGTATCGTATTGATGGAAGATTGCCAGGAAATAACGTTACTCTGACCAATGGAACATTTGCCCAAGACATCAATTTAACAGGTGTTGGGGATGGAGATCACACAATTACCCTAACAGGAACAGACTTAGCAGGGAATGTTCAGATTGAAACCATAGAGGTAACAGTCAATCAAGATTCTCCCTTGGTCATCACTGGGTTTAACCCCCAAGACGGGGCAGTAGATGTTGGTGTGACAGTTCGCGCCCAGGTCTTTTTCTCAGAAGCGGTTGATATTAATACCCTCAACGATACTAACTTCTTTGCCAGGTCTGCTGGTCGCACCTTAGCCACAACGGTTGTAGCTGGAGACGGAGGAAGATTTGCTTGGTTATTTTTAGATGAACCGATGCCTTCGGCCTCAGTGGTTGAGGTAACCGTAGATGGCTCAACGATTATGCCCTTAGATGGTGGAGCGGCCTTAGACGCAGATGGGGATGGTCAGGCCGGTGGTAAACTCACCTTTGACTTTAAAACAGTGAGTTTAGAACCGATTCCTAATACGACCCTATCGGGTATTGTGGCTGATCCTGGGCCAGATCAGCAACCCATGACGGCTGATGATTTTGATCCTGGACTCGATGGCATTGAAGGAACAGAGGATGATGTCTTCCTGTTACCTATTGTCGGAGCAGAAGTCTTTATTGTAGGTCGAGAAAACGAAACGATTTTTACCGATGAAAACGGACGTTTCTTCTTTGAGTCGGTTCCTGTGGGTAACGTTAAGGTCGAAATTAACGGATTAACAGCAACCTCAGCCCCAGACGGGTTTTATTTCCCTGAGATGGTCATGGATGTTAATACGGAAGCCGGGGTAGAGAATTTTGTCATGGCCGGCCAACCTCAAATTTATCTACCTCGTCTCCCCGACGAAATCCTGCAAACTGTCCAAGCAGATGAAACAACAATGATTGTGGCTGATGAGGTATCAGCCCCAGAGTTGACAGAAGAAGAGCAGCCCCTTTTAACCCTGGAGATTCAACCCAATAGCCTGTTGGACTCAACAGGAGAAGTAATGACCGAAGCCCAAATTGGCATTAGTACCGTACCCCCTGAGTTGGTGCGAGATATGCTGCCCCCTGGGGTCTTGCAACATACCTTTGATATCACCATTCAAGCCCCTGGTATTACACGGTTTGCCGAACCTGCCCCCATGACCTTCCCCAATGTGTTTAACGCTGCACCAGGAACTCAGTTGAATTTCCTGAGCTTTAGCCATGAGACAGGACGCTTAGAGATTGTGGGAACGGCAACAGTTGACCCAACAGGGGAATTCGTCAGAACCGACCCAGGAACAGGCATTACCCAACCCGGCTGGCATGGCTTAACTCCTCCTGGGGGCTGTGGGGGTTCTGGTGGCCCACCACCCATGCCTCCCGAACCTTCAGATGATGAAGAAGAGACAATACACGATCCCGTCGCTCTCAACTTCATTACAGGTGAGTCAGCCACTAATTTTATGACAATGGAATGGATGGCACCGCCCGAAAATCCCAATTCTCCCTCTTTACCGCCAATTCCAGGTTGTAATGTCCCGACGCATAATCCTGATGATGACGAACAGCAGCCGTTTATTAACGTCACGATTGAGATTGATGGTCCCCTAAAAGATTTCATGAAGCCAGTGATGGGAGGATTGCCTTTAGAATCTCAAGGATTTACCCTATCACCTGGTACTGGCGATACGAAAAAATTTGGCTTCCAAACTAAGAGTTACGATGAACTTTTCGGGGCTGGTGGGTTTATTAACCAAATGCGGGATAAGCTGTATGGTTCACAAATCAAAATTACAGTTGTTGAGCAGAAAACAGATGGCACTCGTACCCGTGATATTTTTACCTTCTATCAAAATCGCTGGGTAAATGTAATTGATGCTGAGCAAGCTAAGAATAAAACGGGGAATACCGCAGCATTCCATCGCACTCTAACTGACGGATTCGTGCGGACTAAGAACGTCGATTATTTCCTACCCAACAATGTTTCTACCAGCTTTGATGGACCATTACTCGGTTCACCTTTCGATCTCGGTGGGTCTCTAACAGGTAATGGTACCGCCGTTTGGGAGTTTGATCCTTTCTTAAGTGGCGATCGCAGTGACACCTTCGATATTGAAGTTGACGATCCCAATACCTTCTTCAATATTGATGTGGGAGAGATTGTGGCTAAAGGCAAAGCTACTAATCCAACGACAATTGATGTTAATCTGAGTGGCTACAAGACTGAACTGAAACGAGTTCTCCAGTCGCTAAATAGGCTGCCAGGCCCAGATATGATGCCTATGACAGCAGATGATGTCATTCAATATAGCTTTGTTGGAGGGAGGACCCGAAATACTTCTGCTCAGTTTAATGCGCAATTTGCTGGCTTCTTACCAGGCAATGTATTTACAGATGCCCAACTCAATACCAAGTTAGATCAAGAAGCAAATGCTTTATTAGCTGCTGTTCAAGCAGATTATAATCTAGCTAATAATGGCACAGGGGTAACTGGTTATGAAATTGGCAGTTTCTTCTTCCCTGATGTCACAATGGTTTGGGAAGATTCTTTCTTAACTGCTGCGAATAATATCAACACAACAGGTATGGGAAGTCCTATTTATGGCTTTGCTGATTTTGACAGGAATACAGCTTTCCTCCAAAATCATATTGCGACACCGCTACAAATTAGTGATGCCGCTAAACAATGGGCATTGGCTGAAGGGCTTAATCCTAACGTGAGTAACGATGGTAGTTTCTCAGTAGCAATCAATACATCTTGGACATCGGGAGCTACTTTCGCTGAATTTGTTGCTAATACCGTCAGCCATGAAATTGGTCATACTTTTGGATTGCTAGATGCTTATCTCTTTGCAGGAGGAAATACTCCTCCTAACGACATCATGCGTGCAGGTAGTAATGCTGATGGAGACTTGACTTTTGCTGCTCAAAATCTGAATTTACTACGTGCGGCTTTGGGAATGCACACCAATGGAGATAAACCATTAACATCTGAACTTTCGCTCTATCAAGCTCGATTCAACCAGCCGACAAATGCGATGGGAATTCGAGAGTTTGTTATTCCTCCTGAGCTAGAATTTGCGGAATTAGGAATTGAAGTTAGTGATCGCACTCTCTTACTAGGTGATGAAGTTTCTATTTCTTCAATTGCCGTCGACGGGGTTGGTGGTGCTTTAAGTCCCCTAGATTTTGTCTTAACCAATGTTGGTTTAGCTCCCTTAACCATTGATTCAGTTGCTTTGGCTGATAATACTCAAGGTTTCTCCATTACCAATGCAGACACTCTTGATACTTCCCTGGCTATTGGAGAAAGCACAACGTTAACTGTTCAGTTTGATCCATTAATGGTGGGATCGTTAGCAGATGTCCTCACCATATCTAGTAATGCCAATTCTACGCCCATCTTTGAGATTGATCTTAGTGGTCAGGGTATTTCAGCGACACCTTTGGCTCAACTGAGTTTGGGGAATAATAATAACCTTGGTGGAGTCAATGTTGCTAGTGGAAGTTCTGAAGCTAACGAAATTGGTGAAATAACTAACAATGGAGCCGAGCCGTTAATTATCTCAGATATTCGGTTAGTTGAAGGCAATGATACCTTTACTTTAACCAATATTCCCACTGATCTAGATACTAATCCCATTACCTTAGAATTCGGTGAAAGCTTTACCTTCGGTGACTTGAGCTTTAATCCTAATACGCTGGGACTTGATCGTGCTGTTATCGAAGTGACCACCAATGATCCGAATAATCCTATTGTGCGTTTAGGGGCAGTAGGAACAGGACTACCTAACATTGTTTATCCTGAATGGGGTAACGACTACATTGCCATCGAAACGCCCAACTTGCCTAATTCAACCATTCTACGAACAGTTAGTGACGATGAAGGTAACTTTGAAGTCTTCTTGCCACCAGAAGAGTTCTACCACATGGTGGTCTTTGATCCGGAGACGGGACTGGTGAGCCATAGTTACGGGACGACTCCAGAATCTGGTCAGGGGATTGATTTAACTGCCAGTTTAGTATTTGGCGGTAGCACTGAAACCGATCTAGACTTCGATGGTTTAGCCGGAGATATTGAATTTGCCTTAGGAACCTCTGCTGATAAAGCGGATACCGATGGCGATGGTTTAACTGACCTCGCAGAACTGGAACAGGGACTCGATCCTCTAGGGGGTCGTAGTTTACCCATTGGCATTATTGCCGCGCTCTCTCTAAGAGGCGAAGCCAATGAAATCGTTGTTAAAGGCTCCCTAGACGATCCCCAAGAACAATTTGCTTATCTAGCCACTGGTTCTCATGGATTGGCGATCGCTGATGTCTCTCAATTCAATAATCCCATTTTATTAGGAGAGTTGAATCTGGCAGGGGATGCTACGGATATCGCCGTTGATCGTCAACTGGGTATGGCTGCGGTGGCGACGAATAGTAGTGGGTTGCAGTTGGTCGATATTTCTAATTCCATGAACCCGATACTGCGTTCCCAAGACCTACAACCAACGATTGGGTCTAGTAACCAGGTAGAAGTCTTTGATGGTATTGCTTATGCTGCGTCAGGATCTAATCTTCATGCGATTGAACTGGTGAGTGGCGATGTGTTGCAAACCCTGTCTTTGGGTGGTGGTAACATTACAGGTATCGCACGGGAAGGCACTTTCCTCTACACAATGGATAGCAACCGTATCCTACAGACCATCGACATCAGCAATCAAGATATGATGAGTCGTGGTTCTCTAGTCCTTTCTAATGGTGCGGGTCAACTGTTCGTTGGTAACGATATTGCCTATGTAGTAGAAGCAAGTAACTTCCGAGGTGGCTATGCTACTGTGGATGTCTCAGATCCTGATAATCCTAGTTTGATCAGCAATTCCGATGTTTCAAATATGACCACAAATCCCAAAACGGCTATTGTTGCTAATGGTTCGGGACTAGGGTTGTTAGTTGGTCGCCCCAGTGCCACTCAATTCAATCTTTTGAACTTGATGGATATCTCAGATCCAGAAGAAACCGATGTCTTCCTTAATCGAGTTGATCTCTTGCCCGCTATTCCAGAAAGTGTGGCGATCGCTTCAGGTATTGCCTTTGTTGCCGATGGTTCTGGGGGACTGCAAGTGGTCAACTATCTGGGTTTTGATAATCAAGGTCAAGCTCCAACGATTACTATTAATACCTCTGACATCGATTTAGATCCTGATTTAGAAGGGGTTCAAGTTCTAGAAGGGTCATCGGTTCCCATTCAAGCCAACATCACCGATGATGTTCAAGTCCGCAATGTCCAACTGCTGGTTAATGGTGAAGTGGTCAGTAATGATGTTTCCTTCCCCTTTGACCTCAATGCGATCGCCTTACCTAGTATCGGTAATAGTGTCACGGTTCAAGTTCGGGCGGTTGATACAGGCGGCAATGCAACCCTCTCGAACCTGCTCACGTTTGATGTGGTTCCCGATACTTTTGGCCCCTTAGTCAGTAGTACCACTCCCACCGAAGGAATCCGACGACGGTCTATTTCAGGCATCTCTGTAAGGTTCAATGAAGCCATTGATGGCACCTTACTCAATGTTAATGGCATCCGTTTAACTAATTTAGGAGAAGATGGTGTCTTAGGCGGTGGTGATGATACTGTTGTGGCCGTTCGAGGATTCCAACTCAGTGAAACCGGACGGACGTTATTTATTACACCGCCAGCAGAAGCTGATTTTATTGCAGGTGATTATGAACTGCGTCTTGATCCCAGTATTATTAGCGATCGCGCGGGCAACCCCCTAGAAGAAGCCTTTACTCTCAACTTCACGAAACGCTCCATTAGTGATCCTTTACTGTTAGGGGAACTGATTAGTGATCGCATTTTTGAAGGGGGAGAAGACCAAATCTTTACCTTTAATGGTGATGCCGGCGATCGCATCTATTTTGATGGCATTAGTGCGGATAACTTTAACCTCCATGCACGGTTGGTAAGTCCCAGTGGTGTGACCTTATTTAGTTTCCAAGATGTCCGAAGCGATCGCGATCCGTTAAGTTTGATTGAAACGGGGGTCTATCAGTTAATTATTGACGGGGCCAACAATACTGTTGGCGAATACAGTTTCCGACTGTTGGATGCTCAAGGCCCTGAACTGGCCTTAGATACGGACATTGAAGGAACCTTAGATCCTGGGTCTTCTGTAGACTTGTTTAGCTTTGCAGGAACAGCTAATCAAAAACTCTTCTTTGATGGCATGGGGGATGATGGTAATGCGGACTTCTACCTCTACGGACCAGCTAATCAGTTTATTGAGGCGACTGACCTGCGCTTTGATGATGAGTTTACCTTACCAGGAAATGGTATTTATACGGCGGTTATCCGAGGCTTTGGCGAGACAGAAAGCGTTGACTACCGTTTCCGTTTGATTACCCCTGAAACAACGGTAACGACACCGCTCACTATTGGGGAAACAGTGAATGGTAACATTTCCGAACCTGGAGAAGAAGACCTATTTACCTTTACGGGAACAGCCGGCCAAACCCTCTATTACGATGGACTCACAGGTGACTCTAGTATTGATGTTCAATTACTGACTCCTAGTGGTCAATCTCTGTTCTTTGTGAATTCTAACTCTGACCGACAGCCTATTACATTGATTGAAACGGGAACTTATCAAGTTCGGGTTGATGGTAGTGGCATCACCACAGGAGATTATAGTTTCCGTCTGCTGGATGCTGCTAATGCTGATGCTTTAACCCTTGATGAAGTGGTTGAGGGAACCTTAGATCCTGGAACGTCTGTGGACTTGTTCACTTTTGAAGGAGTAGCTGCTCAAAAACTCTTCTTTGATGGTCTTTCTGATAACTTTAACGGTTCCTTTGTGGTTTACGGCCCAGCCAATCAATTTATTGCTTCTTCTAGTATTCGCTCAGACCGTGAGTTTACTTTACCTGGAAATGGCACCTATAAGGTTGTTATTCAAGGATTTAGTCCAGAAATCGTTGACTATAGTTTCCGCTTAATTACCCCTGAAACTACTGCAACGACAGCCATAACTATTGGAGATACGGTGAATGGTAATATTGCTGAACCTGGGGAAGAAGACCTATTTACCTTTACAGGAACAGCCGGACAAACCCTCTATTACGATGGACTGGTTGGAAACTTTAACCTTGATGTTCAGTTAATTAGTCCCAGTGGTCAATCTCTGTTCTTTGTGAATTCTAACTCTAACCGACAACCCATTACACTAATTGAAACAGGAACTTATCAAGTTCGGGTTGATGGTAGTGGGATTACCACAGGAGATTACAGTTTCCGCTTATTAGATTTAGCTGAGGCGACCGAGTTAACCTTAGATACCGTTACCGAGGGAACCCTTGACCCTGGTAGTCAGACAGCCATCTTTACCTTTGAAGGTACGACAGAGCAACGATTATTCTTGGATGAATTAACCAATGCTTTCAATGTTTTCTATGTGGTTTACGGGCCAGGCAACCAATTTATTGATTCTGGCAGTTCTGATAACGACATTACTCTACCTGGGAATGGAACCTATTTCTTAGTGGTACAAGGAAACGACTTTAATGACACGGCAGTAGATTACCGTTTCCGTCTAGTCACCCCTGAAACCAATAGTATTGCTTTAACTATTGGAGATACCATCAATAGCACGTTAGGTGAAGCAGGGGAAACAGATATCTATACGTTTACGGGTACAGTGGGTCAACGACTCTATTTTGATGGACTGGATAATAGCAGCATTGCCAATGTCCAGCTATTAAATCCCAACGGTGGTAATATCTTGTTTAGTTCTACTTCCTTTGATAGTAATCCTGTTACCCTCAATGCCAATGGAACCTATCAACTGAGAATTACCGGCTCAAGTAATACAGGAGATTACAGTTTCCGATTATTAGATTTGGCTACTGCCGAAGTGCTTGCTTTAGATACCTTGATAACTCGAACCCTTGACCCTGGCAGGAAGACTGATCTCTTTATGTTTGAAGGAGAAGCGGATCAGTTATTATTCTTTGATGGTTTAGCAGATGATTTCAACAGTTCCTTTGTGGTTTACGGGCCAGCTAATCAATTTATTACCTCTTCGAGTGTTTTCTCAGACCGCGAGTTTACTTTACCGAGTGATGGAACCTATACTGTTTTCATTCAAGGATCGGGTGTAGAACCAGTTGATTACAGTTTCCGTCTGGAAACCCCTGATATTATGGATGCAACCCTAACCGTAGGAGAGACGATCAACGGTTCTATTGATAATATCGGCGATCGCATTCGTTATACGTTTACAGGGGAACCAGGACAAAGACTCTTCTTTGATGGACTCGATAGTAACTCTGGCTTCACAGCACGTTTATTTAGTCCTAGCGGTGATGAGGTTTCTCTATTTAGTCGATCTACCTCTTCGGATACTGGCCCGTTCAGTTTATTAGAACCAGGTAATTACGAGTTAATGATCGATGGTAATAGTACAATCACAGGAGCGTTCAGTTTCCGACTGTTAGATTTAACCACAGCAACGGAAACAACCCTAGATGCAACGGTTACCGCTACCCTTGACCCAGGACGGGAAACGGATCTCTATCAAATTGATCTCCAAGCAGGACAAACGATTCTCTTGGATGGTTTAGGATCAGAATCCGGTGCCTCTTATCTCATCTATGGGCCAGGGAATCAATTTATTACTTCGAGTAATGTAACCAGCGATCGCCAATTTACGGTAACAGCGGATGGAACCTATACCCTCGTGGTACAAGGGTTTAACGACACACCCCTAAACTACAGTTTCGAGTTTACCCAAGTCTCCTTTGATGATCCAGGTGATCCCACTGGAACGACGTTAAGCTTTGGGGAAACGGTTAACGGTACCATTAGTGAGGTAGATGAACAAGATGTTTATTTATTAGAGGCAACCGCAGGACAACGAGTTTACTTTGACGGACTGGATAATACCTTTGACTTTGATGTTCGTCTCATTAGTCCCAGTGGTCAAACCATTTCTTCCTTCTTTAATACCTCGTCTGATCGTGATCCTCTCATCTTACTAGAAACGGGAGCTTATCAAGTGATTGTGGAAGGGTTCGGCAATAATACGGGAGATTATAGTTTCCGTGTCTTTGATGTGGCCAATGCGACAGCTTTAACCCTTGGTGAAACCGTTGCGGGAACGTTAGATCCGGGAACATCGGTTGATCTGTTTACCTTTACAGGAGAGAAAAATCAACAACTCTTCTTTGATGGTATGGGAGATGATGGTAATGCAGATTTCTATCTCTATGGCCCAGGAAATCAATTGATTGACACGACTGATCTGCGCTTTGACGATGATATTACCTTACCTGGAAACGGGACTTATGTGGTCGCTATTCGAGGGTTTGGCTCAACACCTATTGATTATAGTTTCCGTCTGATTAATCCTACTACTGTTAGTACACCTTTAACCCTAGATGAAACAGTTAATGCAACTATCACTGAAGCAGGTGAAACGGATATCTATACCTTTAGCGGAACAGTTGGACAAACTATCTACTACGACGGGTTAACGGGTGACTTTAACATTGATGTCCAGTTAATTAGTCCCAGTGGTCAATCTCTGTTTAGTTTCCAAAACGTCGATAATGATCGTCTCCCTCTAACCCTAAGTGAAAATGGCGTTTATCAACTGCGAGTTGAAGGTGGTGGCACAACGGGAGATTATAGTTTCCGTCTGGTTGATGTGGCGAATGTTGATGCTTTAACCCTGGATGAAGTGGTTACGAGAACATTAGACCCCGGAACCTCGGTAGACCTATTTAAGTTTGAAGGAGCGGCCAACCAAAAACTGTTCTTAGATGGTTTAGGGGATGATGGGAATGCAGACTTCTATCTCTATGGCCCAGAAAATCAGTTCATCGAAGCCACTGACCTACGCTTTGATGACGATATTACTTTACCTGATGATGGAACTTATCTTGTTGCTATCCGAGGCTTTAATGCCACAGAAACCGTTGATTATAGTTTCCACTTAATTACCCCTGAAACCACAGCTACTACAGCCATAACTGTTGGGGATACGGTGAATGGTAATATTAGTGAACCCGGGGAGGAAGACCTCTTTACCTTCAGTGCCACAGCAGGACAAACCCTCTACTACGATGGATTAACAGGTAATTCGAGCATTGATGTTCAATTATTAAGTCCCAGTGGTCAATCTCTGTTCTTTGTTAACTCAGACTCTGATGGACAGCCTGTTACACTGATTGAAAGCGGAACTTATCAACTACGAGTTGATGGGAATAGCGCGACGACAGGAGATTATAGTTTCCGTTTGGTTGATGTGGCTAATGCTGATGCTTTAACCCTGGATGAAGTGATTACGAGAACGTTAGACCCTGGAACCTCTGTGGATTTCTTGACTTTTGATGGAGCAGCCAATCAAAAACTCTTCTTTGATGGTCTCTCTGATAACTTTAATAGCTCCTTTTTCCTCTATGGGCCGGCCAATCAAGTGATTATTAGTCCTTCTAATACGCGCTCAGATCGTGAGTTTACTTTACCAGGCAATGGCACTTATCTTGTTGCTATTCGAGGCTCTAACACTACAGAAACCGTTGATTACAGTTTCCGCTTAATTACCCCTGAAACCACCGCCACCACACCTATAACCATTGGAGATACGGTGAATGGTAATATTTCAGAATCTGGGGAAGAAGACCTCTTTACCTTCACTGCTACAGCAGGGCAAACCCTCTACTATGATGGATTAACAGGTAGTTCTAGCATTGATGTTGAGTTAATTAGTCCCAGTGGTCAATCTTTATTTAGGTTCCAAAATTCCAATGCTGATGATGAACCCATTACCCTGATTGAAACAGGACCTTATCAACTACGGGTTGATGGTAGTGGTGCGACCACAGGAGAGTATAGTTTCCGTCTGGTTGATGTGGCCTCTGCTTCCACTTTGATCTTAGATCAACTCATTGAGGGAACCTTAGCTCCTGGGTCTTCTGTCGACTTATTTACCTTTGCAGGGGCAGCCAATCAACAACTTTTCTTTGATGGTCTCTCGGATAACTTTAATGGTTCCTTTTTCCTCTATGGGCCGGCTAATCAATTGATTACGTCTTCTAATACTCGCTCAGATCGAGAGTTTACTTTACCTGGAAATGGTACGTATACCGTTGCTATTCGAGGCTCTGACACCGAACCTGTTGATTACAGTTTCCGTCTCAATACGCCAGGGTTTACCGTTATTCCTCTAACCCTCGGCAATACGGTTAATGGCAGCATTACGGATACAGGGGGTCAAACCACTTATACGTTTACGGGACAAGCTGGCCAGCAACTCTATTTTGATGGGATGAGTAGTAACTCTGGCTTTACGGCTCAACTATTCAGTCCTAGTGGTGAACGCCTCTTTTCCAGGAATACTAACGATGACCAACAACCCTTTACCCTGATCGAAAGTGGTGCTTATGAATTGGTTATTGATGGTAGCGGTGCAACGGTAGGAGATTACAGTTTCCGTCTGTTTAATACGGCTACGGTTCCAGTGTTGAATTTTGGCGCAACGAATACGGGAACCTTAAGTCCTGGTAACAGCAGTCGGGTGTTTAGGTTCCAAGGGACTACTAATCAAACCATTTCTTTAACGGACTTGGGTAGTCAAAGTGGTGGAACTTATCGACTCTATGGCCCTGGTAATCAGCTAATTATATCTCGTAATTTCCGCTCTAATTTCGAGATTACGCTTCCAGGAGAAGGGCTTTATACCCTTATTCTTGATGGATCTAGTAGTAACTTGGTAGATTATCGTTTCCGAGTCGATTAATATAGAAAATGTGGGTTGGGTTTTGTTACCCTAACCCACAACTCGGCTAAAACGTCCTCCCGTTCCATCCCCACATACTGCCTTTAGCGTCAGCAAATTCGATGTAAGTCCGATTTTTGTCAACCCCTAATTTATCTTCAATAACTTGACAAAACTCCTCACTCATGGCTTTAGTTTGCGAGGGACTCATACTACCCACGCTTTTAATTTCTAAGTAACAAACGGGGTCAAAACTTCCTGCAAACGTCATCTTAATATCTGAGTCAAAAGAAGTCATGACATAAGACTCAGGTTTACCTAAATGTTTTGCTAACTTAGTGGATAAAGTTGTCAGTAAGGACTCAATAACGGTTGATTCTGGTTGAGTAATTGATGTTTTTACTTGAATTAATGGCATGGTTAGTTTACTTTTCTCCTAATTGACAATTGGTGATTTCTAAGCTTTCTTTGCTGACTTTCTATTACATTATCCGCCGTATTGCCATCCTGTACTTTCCAGGTTCAAAGCATTACCTTCTCGGTGAATTCCTGCACTAATCACTTCACCCACATAAACGGTATGATCCCCTTTTTCCACTGCTCCTACCACTTGACATTCTACGTAACCTAAAGAATCTTTAATGATAGGACATCCTGTTTTTTCCCCCTGATAAAATTCCACATCTTCAAATTTATTACCGACACGACTTTGAGGTTTAAAAAATTTAGCTGCTAAGTCTTTTTGTCCGTCTTCTAAGAAACTGATGGAGAAAACACCGCTTTTTTTCAGCATTTCATGGGAACCAGAATCTTTTTTAACACAGTTAATAACTAAAGGGGGTTCAAAAGAACCTTGCATTACCCAACTAACGGTAAAACCATTAAGGTTTTCCCCATCTTTGACTCCACAAATATAAATTCCGTGAGGAATTTTTCTCAACATTGTTTTCTTAGCTTCTTGGTTTAACAAAGTAATTTCCTCCTAATATTTTTCTGATGACTTACCATTCTCTTTTCTTCTTCCAGATAAGAGTCAGGTAAGTTTCTATCTTATAATATCAAAAAATGAATGCAGTTGCACTGCAAAAAATCAAATAGCAGATTCTAACTGATCAAATAAGTCTGCTAAAATAGTATTAGATAACAAAAAACCCTCGGGATCACTGAGCATTATTCTATTGATGGGTTTAAAATTATCATCAGTTATTTGGTCGATTAAATTATTATCTATGTCCTGAAATTTTACCAGACCGGTTTCATAGTAAGGCAATAAAGTTTGATAAATTATTTTAACAATATTTTTTCCAAATAGCGCAGATATTTTTGATAAATCAACTCCTTTTTTTAGTCTCAAACCTAACATTAAAGTTTCTAGGAAAACATCAATTTTATCTAAATAATCAGAGGATAAAAAATAACCTGTTTCTTGTAAAAATTTTACCCATTGATAGTAATCTTTCCGAGTTCTCGGGCGGGTAAATCTTTGATTATTTGTATAACTCGCTGCTCCCATTCCTAAACCATAATAAGGCTTATTTTCCCAGTACACAAGATTATGTTGACATTGATAACCGGATTGAGCATAATTAGAAATTTCGTAATGTTCATAACCCGTTTCAGTTAACATTTTTTGCGCTATTTTATACATTTTGGCTGTATTATTATCATTGGGTAAAGGAAATTTCCCAGGTTTATATTGTTTACCAAAAGCAGTCACTGGTTCTAAGACTAAATCGTAACAAGAAATATGCTTCGGATTTATTTTAATTGCTTCTGTTAAGGAAAATTGCCAATCTTCTAACGTTTGGTACGGAAGACCAGAAATCAAGTCTAAGCTAAAATTTTTAAGGTTGGTTTGATGAAGAAAATTAATAGACTGTTCAATATCTTGATAACGATGAAACCGACCACATTTTTCCAGTAATTTATCATTAAAAGATTGAACCCCTAAACTAAAACGATTAACTCCTAACTTTTTATAAGCGGATAATTGTTCTAAACTAAACGTACCAGGATCCATTTCTAGAGAGATTTCTGCATCAGAATTAATACCAAAATTTTTATCCAATGTGGTTAAAATTTGCTCTAAATAACATGGTGGTACTAAAGAAGGGGTTCCTCCTCCAAAAAAAACCGTTTTTAAGGGTAAATTGTAACTCGGGGTAATCTTAATTTCTTTGCATAGAAAATCAACATATTCAGCAATTGAACCCGACGTATTTGTATTGGTTTTATCTCCTAAAACTGAGATGGGGAAATCACAATAGTAACAACGACGACGACAGAAGGGAAGATGAATATAAGCTGAGACAGGAATGAGAATGTCCATAGATTCTTAAAAATTGTCCAAGTTTTAGATACATAACTTAACTCATTGGACTGAAATAGCCAGCAAGAGGATTCCCCTAGTCCCTCATTTAGAGAATAAAACGTCACAAAGCAATACAATGAGGAGGATTGTTACCTCTTGACCTTCAGTTTGTTATAATCAAACCATTCAGGACTTTTTAAGAGATGCTCTTAGGTTTTAGAACTAAGCTAAAACTCAATAATCGACAAAAAACCATCATGACTAAACACGCAGGTTATAGCCGTTGGGTTTTTAATTGGGGGCTAAAAGCTTGGTCCATGACCTATCAAGAGGGATTAAAACCCACAGCTAATAAACTTAAAAAGTTCTACACCAATTATGTCAAACCACATTATACTTGGCAATCACAATTATCATCAAGAGTATATCAATACGCCTTTGTAGATTTAGATAACGCTTTTAAAGGCTTCTTTAACCTAAAAGGGACGGGTTATCCTAAGTTTAAAAAGAAAGGAATGAATGATAGTTTTAGTCTGGACAATTGTGGGAAATGGATACCGTTAGGGTCAACGAGAATCAAGTTACCCTTTATTGGGTTCGTTTCAACTTATGAAGCTCTCCCTGATTGTCAGGTCAAAAAAGTCACTATTTCAAAAGTTGGAGAAGATTGGTTTATTTCTTTTGCTTATGAGCAAGAAAGACAAATCCCTGAGAAAAAAACGGCGATAGTAGGAGTAGATTTGGGAATTAAAACCTTAGCCACTTTAAGCAATGGAGAAGTATTTCCTAACCTAAAACCCTATAGAAAAGCTGCTAAAAAATTAAGCAGAATGCACAGAAACCTGAGCCGTAAAGTTAAGGGGTCAAACAATCGTCATAAACAGAGAATTAAACTGGCATCTCAACATCAGAAAGTGGCTAATTTAAGAAGAGATTATCTTCACAAAATTACCAGTTATTTAGCTAAAAACTTCTCAAATATTGTAATAGAAGACCTCAATGTTAAAGGGATGTTAGCTAATCGTAAGTTAGCCAAGGCCATCTCAGAACTAGGTTTTTATGAATTTAGAAGACAGCTAGAGTATAAATGTAGGCTTTATGGCTCAAAATTGACCATAGTTGAGAGATGGTTCCCTAGTTCTAAAACTTGCTCTAGCTGCGGTTTAATTAAGACCGATTTGTCTCTATCAGAGCGCATTTATCGTTGTAAGTGCGGACTAGAAATGGATAGAGACTTAAATGCAGCCAAAGTGTTAGCAAATCAAGCGGTAGGCTATACCGTGTTAGCCTGTGGACAGAGTGCCGCCGACGGTTCTGAATGAAGCAGGAAGTAAACCTCAATGTGTCATATTATGTCGCGTTGTATCAGTTTTATGTAGCAGATTAAGAATCAACAATAATTAGTTAGACGAGAGGGATATAATAGATAAAATAATCTGAATCAGGTAGAAAAATATCATCCCTTTTTCTTCTCAACTACCGAAATTATAGATTAAGATCAAAACTATGATTGATGCCATTATTATTCTCATATTCATCATAGCAGCCGCCGGCGTAGGCTTCGATAGCGTTGATTTGCTTCCCTTTGAAGTACAAGAACAAATCTCTAATATCGAGGCGTTACGGTGGTTAGCAGCCGGTTTTACGTCAATTCTGGGCTTAGCCTTCGGATTGGTCGCCCAAACCACCTATCGACGTTTAGAAACCCGTATCAGTACCACTCCCATTGAAGTTATATTGACACGGGCCGTGGGATTAGTGATAGGGTTACTGATTGCTAATTTAATGTTAGCCCCGATTTTTCTCCTTCCCATCCCCAAGGAGTTTGCCTTTATTAAACCCATGACAGCCATTTTAGGCAGTGTGGTATTTTCTTTTATGGGGGTGAGTTTAGCCGATACCCATGGCCGGACTTTTTTGCGACTGATTAACCCTAATAGCATCGAAACCCTATTAGTGGCTGAAGGAACCTTACAAGCAGCTTCAACCAAGGTTGTCGATACCAGTTGTATCATTGATGGTCGTATCGAACAACTGCTTCATACAGGGTTTATTGAAGGACAAATTTTAATCCCTCAATTTGTGCTACAAGAATTACAACAATTAGCCGATGGTAGTAATGACCAAAAACGAGTCAGGGGACGACGGGGGTTAGATATTTTAAACCGAATGCAGGAATCTTTCCCGAAACGCATTGTGATTCATTCTGCTGACTATGAAGATATTTCGACAGTCGACGCTAAATTAGTCCATTTAGCCCAAGAAATCAACGGCACTCTGTTAACCAATGACTACAACTTAAGTAAGGTGGCTAACTTACAGAAAGTGACTATCCTTAATGTTAACGATATCGCTCAAGCGATTCGTCCCATTTATCTACCGGGAGATACCATCGACCTCAAAATTCTCAAACTAGGAAAGGAACCCACTCAAGGAGTCGGATATCTTGAAGATGGGACGATGGTAGTGGTAGAAGAAGGCAAAGAGTACATCGGGGAAGAGTTAAGTGTGGTGGTAACCTCTGCTTTACAAACTTCCGCCGGTCGCATGATTTTTGCTAAACCTCAATCAGTGATTGCTTCTTCATAGGGCTAATTCAATAAAATCACCTAAGATGTTAATATTGAGTGCCTCAGGCAAGATACCTTTTAACTTAATTGCTTGATTATTGCCTAAATCAAGCAAAGTGTTGCCATTTTGTTCAATTAAACCAATGGTCTGAGGCTCAATGTTGTGGAGACGAATTTTATCCCCTGACTCGAAGTCCTTGATGCGATCGCGTCCTTCATTGGCACTAAAGTTAAAGATATCGTTACCGATGCCACCACTGAGAATATCGTTACCAACACCACCGCTAAGAATGTCGTTACCACTCCCACCTCTAAGAACATCTTGACCACTTCCACCGATGAGAGTATCGTCACCACTCCTCCCAGTTAAAATGTCTTTACCACCACTACCATCGATCAAGTCATCTCTGTTAGTACCTTCAATGATGTCGTCTCCCTCTGTTCCAATAATTGTTGTAACTTCTGCCAGAGAATCATCAGAGGTGGTTGGGGTTTCTGACGTTTGGGAATTATCGGGTGTGGAATTATCAATAGGAGTTGAAGCGTTGGATGAGTCGCCGATGAAAACATTATCAATGGCTTGAAATTCAGTGGTCGGATCACTCACTCCCCCTGTAACAAAACGTAGAGCAATATATTCATATCCCTGACCAAAATCCATATTCTCCCAAGTAAAGTTAGTCCAATCAAAGTTCTCTGTGGCTAAATTACCCGTATCCAAAAGAGTAACGACATTGATGGGTTCGGTTCCATCACTGATAGGAGTTTTATTGTCCCAATTACTCATCTGAAATTGACCATCAATGCCATAGACTTGTAAACGGAGTGTATTATCTGAGCCAAAATTC